>Ga0187893_10000564_pt1 | contig 95885 bp, 72 predicted proteins | sample MA1701074metaG_FD_139574 | JGI IMG/M metagenome (GOLD analysis project Ga0187893, IMG submission 139574) | White microbial mat communities from a basaltic lava cave in the Kipuka Kanohina Cave System on the Island of Hawaii, USA - MA170107-4 metaG ... | reverse complement strand
GTTCAGCGTCGACCTCGAGCGCGGCAAGACGCTCATCGTGCGCTTCGTCGCCGTCAGCGAGACGCACGACGACGGCACGCGCACGGTGTTCTTCGAGCTCAACGGCCAGCCGCGCTCGGTGCGTGTCGCGGACCGCTCGCAGGTCGCGCAGCGCCCGCCGCAGCGCAAGGCGGATGCCGGCAATCCCGGCCACGTCGGCGCGCCGATGCCGGGCACCATCGCAACGGTCGCGGTGAAAGTCGGGCAGAAAGTGGCGCGCGGCGAGACGCTGCTCACGCTCGAAGCGATGAAGATGGAAGCGGCGGTGCGCGCGGAGAAGGGCGGCACCGTGGGCGAGGTGCTGGCGAAGCCGGGCCAGCAGGTCGACGCAAAAGATCTGCTGGTGGTGATCGGCTAGCGCACGTCGCGAATCGAGCGACGGGCGCGTTACGTCTGCTCATGGCGAATGATGAGGAGCACGCTCAGGAGGAGCTCGGCCACGAAGGCGATGAAAGTCACCGTGCGGTAGAGCTCGGCATCGAAACGGCAGGTCATGAAATTGCGGTCGTCGCTGGCCCGGCGGCACCCCTGCGCCGCGGCTGGTACGGTACGGCGCGATGTGCGGTGATCAGGGCGAGAAAGAGAATCAGCAACCATCCCACGCCGCCACCGCCTTCGTCATCGCCGCCGCCACCGCCGGGCGGCGGCGGGTTTGGCGCCTGGGCATTCACCGAGATCTGCACGGTGCCGTTGTCGTTCTGCGCGTTCTGATCGTTGGTGGCGGCGAGGTTCACGCTCACCGGCGCGGCGCCGAGCGCCGTGCCGCGCAAACGCAGCGTGATGCGTCGCGACGCGGTCGAGGGCAACGTTCCGAGATTGCAGGTGACGACGGCGTTTGCGCCGATGCTGCATGTCGCCTGCGGCACCGTCGCCGCTTCGACCGCGAGATTGGCTGCCGGGCTTGCGGTCAGCACGACCCCGGTGACTGTCGAGGTGCCCAGCGAGCTCACGTCGAGGGCGACGTCGAATGGCGCACCGTTGAACGCGTTGATGGTGCCCGCAGGCACGGTGAGCCCTGCATCCGCCGTCGCAACCGGTGTGATGCACGAGGCTGCGTTCACGCTCGGACGCATCTGATCGAGGCTGCATTGCGAGAACGTGCTGCTGCCGTTGATCTGAGGATTCATCAGGAACGTGCCGGGCGTGCCGGCGCACGGCGAGCCCGACTCGGCGTCGTGCGGCGCGCCGAAGTTGTGGCCGATCTCGTGGGCCGCGATCAGCGCCGAGGTCATCGTGTTGCCGGTGTTCTGGCTGAGACCGGACCCGGCGAAGCCGCTGCACAGCTCGTCGATGAACGCCACGCCCGCGGTGTTGCCGTCCAGGGCGCGTCCGGTCATCAGGTGCGCCAGGCCGCGCGCGCGGATCGCCGGCGTGGACTGGCGGTAGCTGCCGACTTCGTTGAGCAGCGCGCTGGCGTCACTGGAGGTGAACGGATCGTTCGCGTCCGTGAACACCGTGAAGTCGGGAACGATCGCGACGCCGACCTGCCCGTCGAAGATGCCGTCGATGATGTTGGTGCGCGCGAGCATCGCGCCTTCGGTGTCGCTCGGAAAGCGGTTGCGGAATTCGAAGTCGGCGATGAAGGCGATCTCGATCTGCTCGACGGCGAGTGCGGCGCTGGTCGCGAACTGTCGCCGCAGCTCGCCGACGAGTTTCTCGTAGCCCGTGGCGGCGTCACTGCCGGCCGCGGCGTCGCTGTGGGCGGCGGCACCCTGCACGCCGTCCCGCGGCGCGGTCGCGCAGAACGCCTTGTCGAGCACCGACTCGGTGTCTTTCAGCCGATAGACCACCGGCTCGCCACCGCTCGCATCGAGCGACTGCAAGGCGTAAGGCGCGATCTCGCGTGCCGGGGAAACGGCGTAGAGGTCGGTGCCGTCCCAGAACGCGCCGTGCAGCTCGTCGCCGATTCGCGTGAGGCGCACCCAGGAGCCGGGTTGTCCGGCGATCGCGCCCTTGTAGATCGGATAGCGTTGCAGCGACGCCTTGCGAGACTCGGGCACGTGGGCCAGCAGGCGTGCGTTGGAACTCAGCGCAAGATCGAATTGCCGGCCGTAGGCCTGGAAGGAAAGTCGCGACTCACCGCCGGTCGCGGCCGGCGCGAGGTCGCGCGCGTCGGCGACTATCGCTTCGGCGTGCAGGACGCGGAAATCGTGCGGATCGGCGGCGTGCGCAGGAAGCAAGCTTGCGAACGGCAGCGTCGCGAGCGCCGCGGCGAGCGTGGCGATTGTCGGCCGGCTGGGCACCTGGGATCTCGGTCTCTCTGCCCTCGTCACGGATCACCTCGCGCCGTTCCCTGCCGCAGGCACATGCTGGCACGCGAATTCCATCGGGGCCAGGCTGCGAAACGACGCTGTAATAGCAGCCGGCACGCGTTTGGACTGGCAACCGCGTCACAGGTTCGGCGGCGGGAAAGGGCGACCCGCAAGTCGCGCGGGTCCGCGAGGGAATTCAGGCCGGAAAGCGTCTTGAAACGGCGACAAATCCTGCCAGTAGTAGCCCGAGCAGAGCGACCAGTCCGAGGGAGCCGCCGCCGCCGCCTCCCTCCTGATTGGGCGGCGGAGGCGGAGGCGCCGGATTGCTGATCACGTAAATCACCGAGATGGAATTGTTCGTCGGGTTGGCGTCGTTGCTTGCCACGAGCGTCATCGTGGTCGGGAATCGCCCCGTCGACGTGCCGCGCAGCTCGAGCTGCATGTGGCGCACGAAGCCGCCGCCCGGCGGTTGCGCGAAAGAGCAGGTGACCTGCCCTGCTGCTATCACGCAACTGCCGCCGCCGTCGGCGCTCGCCTGCGACGCCGTGATGAAAGCCGGCAGAGGAATGGTCACGACCAGGTTGCCCAGCCCCTCGAGGCCGAACACAGAGACATCCAGGTTCGCGGTGAACGCCGTGTTGACGTTAGAAAAGACCTCGATCGGGCCGGGATCGAAACCCGCGTCCGGCGGGCCGTCGATGTGCACCGCGACCTGGCGCGAGTTGTTGCTGCCGTTCGAGTCCTGCTGTGCAGACATCTGTGCGCGGAGACTGAAGCGGTTCCCGTTCACCGCCGACCGCAGACGCAACAGCACCGTGGTGCTGCTTCTCGCCGGCACGGACCCGACCGCGCAGCTCACGAAGCTCGCGTTGCCAGAGGTGGTCACTGTGCATGCGCCCGCGGGTGAGGTCGCCGAGTCCACGACCACCCCGACGATCTGATCGATGGCCACCACCACCTGGCTCATGGGCTGGTTGAGCGTCGTGATCGTGAACGGTATCTCGACCGCCGTGTTGAGCAGTCCGCTCACCGACGCTGGCGCGTCGAGCGCGGCGTCGAAGAACGGCAGGATGTTCAGCCGCAGCTGCGCGCTGTCATTGAGCGGATTGGTGTCGTTCGTGGCATCGACCACGACGGTGCCGGTGAAGTTGCCGCTGCCGGCGCCTTGCAACATGACGTCGAGGAAGGCGATGGCGTCCGAGGCGAGGCTCGCGAGCGTGCACGTCACCCTCTGATTCACGATCGTGCAGCTGCCGCCCGCGAGTGCTGCCGAAATGATCGTGAACGACGCGGGCAGGTCGGCGGTGACCGTCAGGTCGCTGGCTGCGTTCAGGCCGGACGAGCGCACCGGCACGCGCATGTTGAAGGGCTGCAGCTCGGCCGAGTTGAAGGGGTCGGCGCTCACGCTCGCGTCCGCGAGGTGACGGACGCGTACCAGGGTGGTGCTGCGGTTGTTCGCCGGATCCTCGTCGTTAGCCGCGCTGAAGATCTGCACTTCCACCGATCCGTTCGTGACCTCGTCGCCGCGGATGCTCGCGTCCAGCAGCCGCGTGCTGCCGGCGGGCAGCGAGGTGAACGTGCAATGGACCTGGGGGCCGGACGGCACGCAGGTTCCGCCGGGAGCGCTCGCCGATTCGACGACCATGCCCTGGGCGCGCGGCATCACGCGCACCTGGACGTCGGTGACCGCTTCCTGCCCGACCGAGGCCAGCGAAATCTGCAGCGGGGAGGACTGGCCGGCGACGAGACTCGTCGATCCGCCGGGACTCAGGGCGAGGTCGGAGACCGCCGTGAGCGTCATCGCGCTCACGGCGACGTCGTTGGTCGGAATTTCGTCGTTGTCGGCCTGCGCCTCGAACCTGGCGTTGAACGATCCCGCCAGCACGCCCCGCGCGGTGAACTCGACCTGGCGCGATTCGCCAGGAGCGAGCGTGCCGATCGTGCAGCCCGCGGTGGCGAAATCGACGATGCAGGTGCCCCCCGGGGTGCTGGCCGTCTCGGGCCGCATCTTGGACGAGCCGTGGAAACCCATGCCGACGCCGGTCGCGGCCAGGGGGCCGTGCGAAGTGATCGTCGCGACATAGGTATGCACCTGGCGCGTCGGCGAGCCGATCGACGGCGGGGTCACGGTCACGGACACGTCGGCGGCCGAGCCGATGAAGACCGGCACCGTGACGGTGTCGTTCGTGGCGATGCGATCGTTGCTGGCTCGCGCCGTTGCGAACGTGTTGAACGTGCCGGGACCGATGGTGACGGTCATGCTCAACTGGACGCGGCGCGTGGTTCCCGCGGGCATGTCGCCCAGAGTGCAGGTCAAGGCGCCGGGCGGTCCTGCCGCGCAGCTGCCGCCTTCCGCCGTCGACGAATGCACCGTGAGCCCGCCGACGGGCCTGATCTCCACGGAGGCGGCGGTCGCGGCGCGGTTGCCCTGCGAGCGCACCTCGATGACATAGTCGAAGGGCTGGTTTATCAGCGCGCGAATGGGTGCGGGAACTGCGACCGTGACGTCGGCGTACTGAGCCGGGACGACACAGGCGGCGGCGGCGATCTGCGGCCGCATCTGGTCGAGACTGCACTGCGAGAACCGGTTGCTCATGTTGAGCGTCGGCTCCATCAGGAAACCCGGCGGTGCGCCCGCGCAGGGCGAGTCCGGTTCCGCGTCGTGCGGGGCGCCGAAGTTGTGGCCGATTTCGTGCGCCATGACGAGCGCGGCTACGGTCGGGCCATCGGCCCCTTCGCTGATGCCGACGCCGCCGAACGGCTCGCACAGCGATCCCAGGAACGCGATACCGAGAATGTTGGGGTTGCCGCCGATCTGCAGGCTGCGGCCGGTGAGCAGGTGCGCGAGACCGCGGTCGCGCACGGCCGGCGTGCTCTCGCGATACGTGCCGAGCTGGTCCAGCAGCGTCTCGGCCTCGTTGCTCGTGAACGGATCGTCCGCGTCGGTGAACAGCCGGAAGCTGGGTACGATGGTGACGCCGACCTGGTCGCTGAAGATGCCGTCGACCATGTTCACCCGCATCAGCATCTCGAACTGCGGATTGATCGGCAGCTCGCTGGTGAAGTCAGAATCGGCGATGAATTCGATCTCGATCTGGTCCGCGGCGATCGCCGCAGCCGCGACACGGGCGCGCAACTCGCGCACGAGTGCGCCGTACTGGGCCGCGCCGCCCAGCGCCTGTCGGGGCCCGAGGCCGCACACGCCCGTGTCGAGTGAGGACTCGGTGTCGGAGAGGCGGTAGAGCACGTGGCCGTCACTGGCCGCGAACTGCGCGGGCAGTGCACCGCGCAACGCGCTCGCCGGCGCAATCGTGTACAGCTCGCGCCCGTCCCAGAACGCGCCGTGCAGCTCGCTGCCGAAGCGCGTGAGCCGCACCCAGGTGTCGTCGCGGCCCGCGAGCCTGCCGCGATAGACATCGACGTCGCCGAGGCTCGCTTTCTGGGCCGGGCTCAGGCGTCGCAGGATGCGCTCGTTGGACTGCAGCTCGAGGTCGAACTGCCGTCCCTCAGCGTGAAAAACGACACGGTGGTAGCCCGAGGCGTCCGGTTTCGCCGCGACTTGCGGCGCGCGCAGATCGATGCTCTCGGCGCGGCGAATGCGCAGCTCGTCCGCCTGAACGGTCGACGTGAAGGCGAGGAACAGCAGCGCGCAAAGGCGCAAACCCGTCTTCCTCCCCATTGGCCACCTCGTGCCATGCCTGGCAGCAGCTCTTTTGCAACACTCTATATCAGCCGCGCACGGCCATCGAGCATGGCACTGTGCAGGACGTGTGAGGGAACGTTCGCCCCGCCCCGGGTGGGGCGAGGGGGCGTTCAGCGTATACTCGCCCGCCAATGCAGCGCGCCACGGTACTGCTGATCGACCATTCGCCGGCCGATCACCTGCTCATCACGGAAGAGCTCGCCCAGATCCGCGGTCAGCCCTTCGCGCTCACGGTCGCCACCACGCTGGCGCAGGGCATGGAACGGCTCAAGTCGGGCAAGATCGACGTCATCCTCCTCGACCTCGCATTGCCCGACAGCATCGGTCTCACCACCTTCCTGCGCCTGCAGCCCAAGGCGGGCGACGTCCCGATCGTGGTGCTGGTCGGCAAGACGGATGAGGACCTGGCCGTGGAGGCGCTCGAGCGCGGCGCGCTCGATTTCCTGATCAAGCAGCAGGTCGTCGGCAACCTGCTCGAGAAGACGCTGCGCTACGCCACCGAGCGCACACACACCTTGCTCGCGCTCAAGGCCTCCGAGGCCCGCTACCGCGAGCTCTACGAGAACGTGGTGGCCGGCGTGTTCCAGTCGACGCCGGACGGGAAGTTCATGTCGGCGAACCCGGCGCTCGTGCGCCTGCTCGGCTATGACGACGAAGACGAGCTGCTCGGCCTCGACATCGGCCAGGACCTCTACATGTATCCGGAGGACCGCAACGCCTGGGCGCACAACATTCTGCAGAGCGGGGAGATCCGCAACGCCGAGCTGGTGCTCAGGCGCAAGGACGGGCGCAAGATCGTGGTGCTGGAGAATTCGCGCGCGGTGCGCAACGAGCAGGGCGCGGTGCTCTACTACGAAGGCACGCTCACCGACATCACGGAAGCGCACGAGCTCTCGCAGCAGCTCTCCTTCGAGGCCAGTCACGACGCGCTCACCGGCTTGATCAACCGGCGCGAGTTCGAGATGCGGTTGCAGCGTGCGCTCGAGGTTGCGCTCGGCACGCAGGCCCGCCATGCGCTGTGCTATCTCGATCTCGACAACTTCAAGGTGATCAACGACACCTGCGGGCACATCGCCGGCGACGAGCTGCTGCGCCAGCTCGCCACCGCGCTCGGCCAGAAAATCCGCACCAACGATGCGCTGGCGCGACTGGGCGGAGACGAGTTCGGTCTGCTGTTGCACGACTGCCCGCTGGACAACGCCGCCGAGGTCGCCGCCGAGCTGCTCAAGGTGATCGAGCAGTTCCAGTTCGTGTGGGGCACCAATTCGTTCTTCATCGGCGCAAGCATCGGTGTGGTCGCCATCGATGGGCAGCAGCGCCGCGTCACGCAGGTGCTGAGCGCGGCGGACGCCGCGTGCTACGCGGCCAAGGACCAGGGGCGCAACCGCGTGCACGTTTATCGCGAGGACGACTCGGTGGTCGCGCGCCGCCACGGCGAGATGCAATGGGTGGCGCGCGTGAAGCGTGCGCTCACCGAGCGGCGTTTCTTCCTCGAGGCGCAGCCGATCATGCCGATCGATCCGGCGAGCGGCGGGCGGCACTTCGAGATCCTGGTGCGTCTCAGGGACGAGCAGAGCCGGCGCGTTCCACCGGGTGCCTTCATGCCCGCCGTCGATCGCTACAACCTCGCGAGCCGCCTGGACCGCTACGTCATCAGCGCCTCGCTCGCCTGGCTGCGTCGCTCGCAGAGCGCGCTCAACGGCGTCGAGCGCTTCTTCATCAACCTTTCGGGCGATTCGCTCGGCGACCGCGAGCTGGTCGACTACATCCTGCAGGGCCTGAAGGTCGCGCGCATCGCGCCGCAACGCATCGGGTTCGAGGTCACGGAGACCGCGGCGATCAACAACCTGACGCGGGCCAACCAGATCATCTCGGAGCTGCGCCGCGCCGGCATCGTGTTCGGTCTCGATGATTTCGGCAGCGGCATGTCCTCGTTCGCCTACCTCAAGGCGCTGAGCGTCGACTACCTGAAGATCGACGGCATGTTCGTCGCCAACGTGGCGACCGACGCGGTCGACTGCGAGATGGTGAGTTCCATCAACCGCATCGGGCACGCGATGGGCAAGAAGACGGTGGCGGAGTGCGTCGAGCAGAGCATCGTGCTCGACAAGCTGCGCGAGCTCGGGGTCGACTACGCGCAGGGCTTCGCCATCGGCCTGCCGGTGCCCATCGACGAGATCCTGATCCGCGGCTGACCGCGCCGCGGTCGGCTGGCCGCGCCGCCGTCGGCTGACCGCGTCCACCGCCCGCACCGCCGCCGCTGCGGACAGACGTGCGCTTCCCCACATCTCGGCAAAGTCTGCAGGCGTGGAGCACCGCGGTCCGTTCGATCCCTGCTCACTACAGTTGTCGTATCGCCAGTGCATCCGGCGCCAACAGGTGGCGCGACTTGCCCGGTCTGTGCGGTGCGAACGCTTTCCTTCCCTTGCAGCGGGTGTAGACTGACTTGGAGACGGGCCTGGTTGTAAATATGAAAAATCCTGGCGGGCCGGCATCGTCGCGGCACGTGCGCACCCTTGCGGGTTCGTAGGCGACGCAGCACCCGCCGGTCTGCACCACGCAGTGATGCGACCGTGACGCAGTAGCGCACGGAGGGACACGCACCGGCGCCGCAAGCAAGCGGCGCGCGGCGCGAAGCCGGCAGGAGGTGCTGAAATGGAAAACGGCATTCGGCTTCTGATGATCGAGGATGCCCGCGAGGAAGCTGAGCTCGCGTCGCATCAGCTTCGTCGCGCCGGCATCGAACACACGTTCGAGCGCGTCGAGAGCGAGCCCGAGCTGCGCCGGGCGCTCGACAGTTTCGACCCCTCGCTGATCCTCTCCGATTTCACGCTGCCTTCCTTCGACGGCATGTCCGCGCTGAAAGTGGCCAGCGAGCTGCGCCCGGATATTCCCTTCGTGTTCTTTTCCGGCACCATCGGCGAGGAACGCGCGATCGAGGCGCTGAAGAGCGGCGCCACCGACTACGTGCTCAAGGGGAACGCGCGCCGCCTCGCCTCGGCGGTGACGCGCGCGCTTGCCGAGCGCACCGAGCGCGGTGCGCGCCATCGCGCCGAGCGCCTGTTGCGCGAGAGCGAGGAGCGCTTTCGCTCCATCGTCGAGTCGAGCGCCGACTGGATCTGGGAGACCGACCGCGCCGGCGTGCACGTCTTCTGCAACCCCTGCGGCGAGGCGATGCTCGGCTTCGCGCGTCGCGACCTGATCGGCGCACCGCGCGTCGATCACGTGCATCCCGATGACCGCGCCCGCTTCCGGCAGGTGTTCGCGGATGGCGCCGCCCAGCGCAACGGCTGGCGCGGCCTGGTACTTCGCTGGTGCGACAACACCGGCGCGGTGCGCTGGCTGGAGAGCAACGCGGTACCGTGTCTCGCCGAGAACGGCCAGCTGCGCGGCTTTCGCGGCGTGGACCGCGACATCACCGATCGGCGCCGCGACGAGGAGCGCATTCGCCGCCTGAGCCGCGTGCACGCCATGCTCAGCAACACCAACTCGACCATCGTTCGCGTGCGCGATCGCGACGAGCTGCTGCGCGAGGCGTGCCGTATTGCCGTTACGCACGGACGCTACGCGGTGGCCTGGGCCGGCGTGGCCACCGAGGCGGGCCTGCAACGCGTTGCCTGCCAGGGCGCCAGCTGCGCTTTCTTCGACGACACGGCCCGCCCGCTGCTCGAGCGCGCGCTGCGCTCGCAGCAGACTGCAGTCGCGGACCGACGCGGCAACGACATGAACGGCACCCTGCGTCGCCAGCTCGCCGCGCACGCATTGTCCGGCGCCGCGGCGCTGCCGCTGCTGATCGGGAACGAGACCGCCGGCGTGTTCGCGCTGGCGGGCGAGGCGGCACAGCTGTTCGACGAGGGCGAAATCAAGCTGCTCGAGGAGCTGGCGGGCGACCTCGCCTTCGCGATGCAGTCGATCCGCCAGGAAGCCGATCTCAGCTATCTCGCCAACTACGACGGGCTCACCAACCTGGCACGCGCCGAGCTGTTCGCCTCGCGGCTGCAGCAGACCCTGGACGCGTCCGGCGGCGACTCGCAGGTCGCGGTGGTGCTGTTCGACGTCGATCACCTGAGCCAGCTCAATCACTCGCTCGGCCGGCATCGCGGCGACCAGATCCTGCGCCAGCTCGCCGCGCGCCTGCGCGCTCAATTCCCGGACGGCATGCGGGCCGGCTACTTCGGCAGCGGCGTGTTTGCGATCGCCTTTCCCGGTATCGACGAAGGCGGCGCGTACCACCTGCAGGAGTGGTTCGATCGCACCCTCATCGGCGAGCCGATCGTGACGGGTGGGCAGGAAGTGCGCGTCAGCGGCCGCCTGGGGTTCGCGCTGTATCCTGCGGACGGGAGCAACGCCAGCGCGCTGCTGGCGAGCGCCGAGGTGGCGCTGCGCAATGCCAAGGCGGCGGGCGAGCGCGTGATGTTCTCCTCGCCCGAGCTCAACGCGCGGGTCGCGCGGCGCATGTCGCTCGAGGGCCGGCTGCGCAGGGCGCTGGAACGCGAAGAGTTCGCCGTGGCGCTGCAGCCGAAGGTCAGCATCGCGACCAGCCAGGTGGTCGGATTCGAGGCGCTGCTGCGCTGGAGCCCGGACGCAACGCCAGTCTCACCCGCGACCTTCGTTCCCGTGCTCGAAGAAAGTGGCTTGATCGAGCCGGTGGGCCTGTGGGTCCTGGCGAGGGCAGCCGCACTCGAGGCAGGCTGGCGCCTGAAAGGGCACACCACGCGCATCGCGGTGAACGTGTGCGCCCGCCAGCTGCGGCGACCGGATTTCGTGCGCCAGGTGCGTGGCGTGCTCGAGGCGAGCTACGACAACACGCCGGGCATCGATCTGGAGATCACCGAGAGTGCACTGGTCGACGACATCGAGGCGAGCGCGCGCACGCTCTGCGAGGTGCGCGACCTCGGATTGCGCATCGCCATCGACGACTTCGGTGTCGGCTACTCGTGTCTGCACCAGCTCGTGCGCCTGCCGATCGATACGCTCAAGATCGATCGTTCCTTCGTGCAGCACATGAACGACGACGCCAGCGTGCTCGCCGTGGTCGCGACCATCAGCTCGCTTGCCGATGCCCTGGGCCTGAACACTGTGGCCGAGGGTGTCGAAACGCCGGAGCAGCTCGTGCGCCTGCGCGAGCTGGGCTGCCGCGAGTACCAGGGCTATCTCTTCAGCCACCCCGTCACACCGACCGATGCCTTGAAGCTGTTGCTGTAGTCACTAAACAGGTACCGGACTTTGGGTATTTAGTTATTCATCTTCAGCGAGGCTGAGGTCGAGGCGCGCGCCGGTGCAAATAACTAAACGCCAAAGTCCGGTACCTGTTTAGTAATTCAGCAGCAGTCTTTCAAGGCGACGGCGGGGTCGGCGAGGCGGGCAGGATCGGGGCGCGCGCGTTCGGCGATGAGCTTGCGCGCCGCCATGTAGTCCTTCGCGCTGTTCACGGCGTCGAGCGCGATCAACTCGCCGCCGCGCAGGTAACAGGCGCTGAACGAGCGGTTCGCCGGATCGCCGCGGATCACCACTGCATCGTGGCCTTGCGACAGTCCGACGATCAGGAGCTTCAGATCGTACTGATCCGACCAGAACCACGGCACCTTGTCGTGCGGCACGCCGCGGCCGGTGACGCTCGCCGCAGCGCTGCGCGCCTGTTCGAACGCGTTGTCCACGGATTCCAGGCGCACGCGGCGCCCGTAGCGCGGGCTCGGGTGATTGGTGCAATCGCCGGCCGCGAACACGCCCGGCGCGCTCGTGCGGCACAGCTCGTCGACCACGATGCCGTCGTCGCAGGCGATGCCCGCGTCGCGGGCCAGGCGATCCACGGGGACCACGCCGATCCCCACGATGACAAGGTCGGCAGGGTGGCGAGTGCCATCGCCGCAAACGACTTCGCGCACGCTGCCGTCGCCTGCGAGCTCCGTCACGGCCGCGTTGCAGTGAAACCTCACGCCGTGCGCCCGGTGCTGGTCCGCGTAGAAGTCGGAAACCACGCGCGCGACCACGCGATTCATCGGGCAACCGGCCATCTCGAGGACGGTGACCTCGAGGCCCAGCTTGCGACAGGTGGCGGCCACTTCCAGACCGATGTAGCCGCCGCCGACCACCACGAGTCGCGCGCCCGGCCGACAACGCGCACGGATGGCTTCGACTTCGTCCGCCGTGCGCAGATAGAAGACCCCGTCGAGATCCGCGCCCGGGATCGATAGCCGGCGCGGCTCGCTGCCCGTGCACAGGAGCAACGCGTCGTAGTCGACTCCGCTGCCGTCAGCCAAGGTGAGCTTCGCGGCCGCGCAGTCGAGCGCGGCGACGGCCGAGCCGAGGCGTAGCTCGATGCGCGCTTCTGAGTAGAAACCCGCGGACTTGATCAGGCCGCGTTCCAGCGTCTGCTCTCCCGCCAGCAGTTTCTTCGAGAGCGGTGGGCGTTGGTACGGCAGGTGCTGCTCGCCACCGATGAGCGCGATGCGCCCCTGGTGGCCTTCACGCCGCAGCGCTTCGGCGGCAGCGGCGCCGGCATGGCCGGCGCCGACGATGACGACGTTGTCGGGCAAAGCACGCCTCGTAATGGATACACTCGAGCGTATCGCAAAATCGCAGGCAATGAACAAACGAACGCCGCGGCAGAAATGAACAATCGAACACCGCTGCAAAACGCCGGCCTCGCGATCGGACTGCTTGCCGTCGCGCTCACGCTGATCCTCCCCGCGCCGGCGGCGATGGAGGCCGCGGCGTGGCGCACGGCGGGCGTCACCGTGCTGATGGCAGTTTGGTGGGCGACGGAGGCCCTGCCACTCGCGGCCACGGCGCTCGCACCGGTCGTGTTGCTCACACCGCTGGGCGTGTCGCCCTTCGAAAAGGTGACGGCGCCGTACGCCAACGAAACGATCTTCCTGATCCTCGGCGGCTTCCTGCTCGGCGTCGCCATGCAGCGGTGGAACCTGCACAAGCGCATCGCGTACAGCATTGTGCTGCGAGCGGGAGCCCGCCCGCGGGCGCTGGTGCTGGGCGTGATGTGCGCGACCGCCTTCATCAGCCTCTGGACCTCGAACACCTCGACCACGCTGATGATGCTGCCGGTGGCCTTGTCGATCGCGGCCGTGCTGGCGCCGCCGGGCGAAACGCTCGACCGCGACCAGCGCAACTTTGCGACCGCCCTCGTGCTGTCAGTGGCCTACGCCGCGAGTATCGGCGGTCTCGGTACGCTCATCGGCAGCCCGACCAACGCGCTGGTCGCGGGTTTCATGCGCCAGAACTTCGACGTCGACGTCAGCTTCACGGACTGGCTGGTGTTCGGCCTGCCGGCCGTTTTCCTTCTGCTGCCCGCGGCGTGGCTCGTGCTCACGCGCGTCAGCTTTCCCTTCGAGCTTTCCTCCGGTCTCGAAGCGCATCGCGCGGTGCGCGAGGCGCACACTGCGCTCGGCCCGATGAGTCGTGCGGAGCACCGCGTGGCCGTGGTTTTCGTTCTCACCGCGACCGCCTGGATCGCGCGCGGCCTCCTCGAGGGCGTGCCCGCCATCGCCGGCATCGGCGATGCGACCATCGGCATCCTCGCGGGCCTCACGCTGTTCATCCTGCCCGCAGGCAGCGCGGACGGGGCCCTGCTCCGGGGCGAGGACATGATGCGCGTGCCCTGGGATGTGCTGCTCCTGTTCGGCGGCGGCTTGTCGTTGGCCGCGGCCATCCAGGGCAGCGGATTGTCGGCATTCATCGGCATGCAGCTGAGCGGTCTCGGCGGGCTGCCACTGCCGCTGCTGGTGCTGGCGGTCGTGCTGCTGCTGGTTTTCTGGACCGAGCTCAACAGCAACGTCGCCGCGGCCGCGACCTTCATGCCGATCGTCGCGGCCCTGGCGACCGCTTCGACGCACCCGGTGCTCGCGCTGGTCGCCCCGACCGCCATGGCCGCGTCGGCCGGCTTCATGATGCCGGTCGGTACACCTCCGAACGCCATCGTGTACGGCACGGGCCGTGTGACGATGCGGGAGATGATGCGGGCGGGAATACTTGTGGATATTCTGGCGGTCGTCGTGATTGCGCTCGTCGCCTGGCTGACGCTGCCGTGGATGAGCTGACGGGAGTCGATGCCCGCGAGCGGCGCACCACCAGGGCGCAGGCCGCATCGCCGCTGCGCCAGGCTGGTGCGCGCAGCCGGCCGGCGATCCGCGGCGTACGCGCAAGTCACTGCCAAGTAACTGATTGAAAAGCCGCGTGGGTCGCGGCACGAAAACTGCAACGCCGGCCACAGACGGCAGCCGCCTCCGGGAGCGCGAAGCGATGAAACTGATCACTGCGATCATCAAGCCCTTCAAGCTCGATGACGTGCGCGCCGCGCTGTCGGACATTGGCATCTCCGGCATGACAGTCACTGAGGTGAAGGGTTTCGGTCGGCAGCGGGGACACACCGAGCTCTACCGCGGCGCCGAGTACGTCGTCGATTTCGTGCCCAAGACGCGCATCGAGGTCGCGGTGCGCGAGGAGCTGGTCGACCAGGTCATCGAGGCCATTACCGCCGCCGCGCGCACGGGCAAGGTGGGCGACGGCAAGATCTTCGTCTCGCACATCGAGCGCGCCCTGCGCATCCGCACCGGCGACAGCGACGAAGCCGCGCTCTGAGCGACTGCGGCGACTGCGGCGACTGCGGCGACTGCGGCGACCGCCGCCACCGGCGTTTTCACCGGCGGGCGAGCGCGGTTATGCTCGCGCCATGTCTTCCGACTCACCTCCCGGCGCCGATGCGCCCGGTCCCGGCGTCGATCCGAAGCTGGAGCTGGCCACCGCCAAGCTGAAGCTCGACAGCGCGCGGCGTCACATTTTCCTGTGCGTGGGCGGCTCGTGCGCGCCGCGCGAGCAGCAGGACGAATCGTGGGAGTTCCTCAAGCGGCGGCTGCGCGAGCTGAACCTCGTCGACGTGCCGGGCGGGGTGCTGCGCACCAAGGCGGACTGCCTGCGGATCTGCACGAACGGACCGGTCGCCGTCGTTTATCCCGACGGCGTGTGGTATCGCAACTGTACACCGCACAATCTCGAACGCATCCTGCAGGAGCACCTGATCGGCGGCCGCCCGGTCGATGCGCTGATGTTCGCGCAGCATCCGCTGCCGGCGACCTGAATTCCCTTCACCGAAGCGCGAATCGGTTCACGGCCCGCAACTGCGGCGGGCGGAGAGCCACCGGCCTTCTGCTAGACTCGCGACGCTCAATCGGGGGGCATCGGGATGTCGAAAGCGATACGCATCTACGAGCTCGGCGGTCCGCAGGTGATGCGCTGGGAAGACGTCGCGGTCGGCGAGCCGGGACCGGGCGAGGCGCGCGTACGCCACACCGCCATCGGCCTGAACTTCATCGATGTGTACGACCGCACCGGGCTCTATCCGGTGCAGCTGCCGAGTGGCCTGGGGCGCGAGGCGGCCGGCGTGGTCGAGGCAGTGGGCAGGAAGGTGAGCGGGCTGAAGGCAGGCGATCGCGTCGCCTACACTTTTCCGTCGCCGGGTGCCTACGCCGAGCAACGCGTCGTGGCAGCCGATCGCCTGGTGCGGATTCCTTCCGGCGTCAGCGATCAGGATGCCGCGGCCGTGATGCTCAAGGGCCTCACGGCGTGGTACCTCGTGCGTCGCACGCATCGTGTCAAGCGCGGCGATTCGGTCCTGGTCCACGCGGCGGCGGGCGGCGTCGGGCTGTTCGTCAGCCAGTGGGCGCGGCACCTCGGAGCGAAGGTCATCGGAGTGGTGGGGAGCGACGCCAAGGCGAAGCTGGCGAAGGCCAACGGCTGCCATCAGGTGCTGGTCGGTAAGGACGATCTGCCGGCGCGCGTGCGCGCGGCCAATCGCGGTGCCGGCGTCGACGTGGTCTACGATGCCGTCGGCAAGGACACCTTCTTCCTTTCGCTCGACTGCCTCAGGCCGCTCGGCCTGATGGTGTCCTACGGCAACGCTTCCGGCCCGGTCCCGGCCATCGCGCCGCTGGAGCTCAGCAAGCGCGGCTCGCTGTTCCTGACGCGGCCCACGCTGTTTCACTATGTCGCCACACGCGAGGCACTCGATGCCGCGGCGCGCGAGCTGTTCGCCGCGATCAAGCGCCGGGTCGTCAAGGTGCGCATCGGGCAGAGCTATCCGCTCCGCGACGTCGCAACCGCGCACCGCGACCTGGAAGGCCGGCGCACCACCGGCTCGACGGTGCTGATTCCCTGAGCGGCGCGTGCGCGCGTCGAGCGCGCCGTCCGCGCGACGTCACGTTGCCGCCAGCCGGTAAAGATCGGATGCCTGCACCCGCATTTGCACTGGTTCTGCTGGGAGCGCTCGCGCTGGCGCTGCCGCTCGCGGCACGTGCCGGCGCCGGGAATCGCGCTCCCGCCGAGCCGACGATCGACACGGGTCGCGCTCCCGCCGAGCCGACAATCGACACGGGTCGCGCACCCGCCGAGCCGCCGACCGACGCGCACCCGGCAGCACCGGCCGGACCGCGCACGGATCCGCGGCTCGCATCGCCCATGGCGCATGCGCGCGAAATCCCGAGCGCCGCCGAGCTGGAGGCGCTCGGCGCCATCGTCGGCCAGATCCACTTCGAGAATCAGGACATCTTCAACGAGAAAGACCCGCGCGAGAACATCGCCCTCTACCGCCTGGCCAACGATCTGCACATCAAGACGCGCGAGTCGGCGCTGCGCGCGCAGCTGCTGTTCTCCGAAGGCGAGCCCTATTCGTCGCGACTGATCCGCGAGACCGAGCGCAGCCTGCGTCGCCTCGATTACCTCTTCGATGCTGACATCCGCGAGGTCGACTGGGACGGCAAGCGCGTGACGCTGCTCGTGGTCACGCGCGACGTGTGGTCGCTGCAGCCGGGCATCTCGTACTCGCGCAAGGGCGGGGCGGAGAGCTCGAGCCTCGAGCTCGAGGAAGAGAACCTGTTCGGTTTCGGCAAGCGGCTCACGGTCGCGCGCAGCAAGGACGAGGAACGCACTTCGCTCCTGGTGCAATGGAACGATCCCAACGTCTTCGGCAGCCGCTGGCGCGACGAACTCGCGTACGCCGACAACGACGACGGCCACCTGCGCGCCGCCGATTTCGAGCGACCCTTCTATTCGCTGGACTCGCGCTGGAGCGCGGGTGTGACCGGGCGCGACGAGCGGCGCGTCGATCCGCGGTATGACCTCAACGAAGTGGTCGATGAGTTCCGGCACGACATTTCGTTCGCGGAGCTGCGCGGCGGCTGGTCGAAGGGCCTGGTCGATGGATGGACACGGCGCCTGCTCGCCGGCTTTCGCTACGACCGCCGGCGTTTCGCTGCCGAGCCGGGCCGGCTGCCGCCGATCGCGCTGCCGCCCGATCGCACGCTCAGCTATCCCTGGATCGGCGTGCACTGGATCGAAGACGAGTTCGTCGAGACGGTGAATCTCAACCAGATCGGCCGCACGGAGGATCTCTACTACGGTACCTCGTGGCGGCTGGAGCTCGGCTACTCCGGCGAAAGCCTGGGCGCCACCACCGACGCAGCGATCGTCGCGGCAGCCGCGGGCACCGGTTATCGCTTCGGCAGGGCGCACCGGCATTCCGTGTTCCTGACGAGCAGCCTGACCGGCCGTTGGGCTTCGGGCGACGTCGAGGACGGCGTGCTGCGCGGCACGGCGCACTACTACTGGCGCTGGCATCCGAAGCGCGTGTTCTACGCGCGCGTCGACGGCATCGCTACCGACAATCTCGATCCGGAGCAGCAGTTGCTGATGGGTGGCGACACGGACCTGCGCGGCTACCCGTTCAGCTACCAGGCAGGAACGAGTCGCATGCAGATCACGATCGAGCAGCGCCTGTACACGGACTGGTTTCCGTTCCGGCTCTTCAACGTCGGCGGCGCCGTGTTCTTCGACGCCGGGCGCACGTGGGGCAGGGGGATCGCGGGCACCGAAAGTCTCGGCTGGCTCAAGGATGCGGGCTTCGGCCTGCGGCTCGGCAACGCGCGCTCGGGCTTCGGCAGCGTGATCCACCTCGACTTGGCCTTCGCGCTCGACCGGCGCGAGGGCGTAGACGAAGTCCAGTTCATCGTGGACACCAAGCGCAGTTTCTAGCGCCGGCGAGTCTGCCGCCCCCGCAGCGTTGGCATGCGCGAGCCTTTGCCCGCCGCCTTGGGTACTATGCGCGCCGGGAGGTGCACACCATGCTGTCCATTGCGAGTCTCTGGTTGCCGATTCTGGTCTCCGCCGTCGCGGTGTTCGTGGTGAGTTCCATCGTCTGGATGGTGCTGCCCTGGCATCGCAAGGACTACCAGCCCGTTGCGAACGAAGAAGCGGCCCGCAACGCGCTCAAGGGCCTGGCGCGCGGGCAGTACCACGTACCGTATTGCGCGTCGATGAAGGACATGAAGAATCCCGAGATCGTGCGCAAGATGCAGGAAGGGCCGATCGCGACGATCACGATCCATCCGAACGGCAGCCCGTCGATGGGCCGGCAGATGACGTTGTGGTTCCTGTTCACGATTTTCGCCGGCATCCTGGTCGCGTACGTGTCGACGCGCACGCTGGCGCCGCACACGGACTACCTGGCCGTGTTCCGCATCGCCGGCGTCACCGCGTGGCTCGCCTACGGCGCCTCCGGAATCCAGGAAGGCATCTGGTTCGGGCGGCCCTGGCGCTCGGTGATCTTTCTGCAGGTCGACGCACTCATCTACGCGCTGCTCACGGCCGGGATTTTCGGATCGATGTGGCCTTGAGCGATCCATGAAAATCGCGCAGTAAATCGCGCAGTAAATCGCGCAGTAGATCGCGCGCAGCATCGCTGCCGCGCCGCGACACGGACGGAGGGGGCGGCCCCAAAGGGCCGCCCCCTTATTTTTGCCTGCGATTTTTCAACCGCTCCGGGGTCGCTCGCTCGTTTCACTGATCACCACAGCGGGACGAATGGGGAGCTGACGATGGCGAAGTACCTCCTGATCGAGTCACGGGATCCCTACGAGAGCGGCGCGGTGCGCGAGCATCTCGAATGGGGCATGCAGCTCAGGCGTGCCGGCAACGAGGTGCTGGTTTTCCTCCTGCAGAACGGCGTGCTGCCCGCGCGCACCGGCGCCAGCAGCGAAGAGCTGCAGGAAGTGCTGCGGGGCGGCATCGAGGTGTTTGCCGACGAGTTCTCGCTGCGCGAACGCGGCATCTCGCTGGCCGAAGTCGGAAAGGGCATCAAGGTCGCGCCGATCGACCTGGTCGTCGAGCGGCTCGCCAGCGACTGGAAGGTCCTGTTCTGCTGAACGACTGATCCATGCCGGAGGAAGACATGACGCAACGCACACTCACCTTCGCACTCATGGACGCGCCCTTCGAGAGCGCGCGTACCGCCACTGCGTTCCGGCTGATTCAGGCCGCGATCGAGCGCGGCCACAAGGTCAATGTTTTCGCCTACGAGGGCGCCGTCGGGCTCTCGTTCGCACGCCAGGCGGCGCATCCGAACGCGGTGCACGGCCGCGACGCGACGCAGGAGAACCATCCGCTGCCGCGCGTCTGGATCGAGGAGCTGATGCGCCTCGCGCAGAAGAAAGATGCGCCGCTCACCTGGATCAACTGCGGTCTGTGCGTGGACGAGCGCGGCGTCAACGAGGCCATCGCCGGGGTCGCACGCGGCTCGCCCGCGGACTTCTGGCGCATGGCGCAGGAATCGCACAACACGCTGGTGATTGGCACACGCTGAAGCACGCGCCGAAGGAGCTGACCGATGAAGACTCTGCAGATCGTGGAGAGCGCCTACCGCGCGACCCTCGAGGAACAGGACGACACCATCCTGTGGATGACGCACGCCATGCGTGGCGCCGGCGCCGAGCTGGGCGTGCTCCTGTGCGGCAACGCCGTGAGCTATGCCGTGCGCGGGCAGGAAGCTTCGGGCATCCAGTTCGGCGAATGGCAGCAGACGCAGCCGCCGAACATCGCGAACGACGTGGCGGCGCTCGCCGCGAAGGGCGTCGAGATCTACGTGGTCGAGGAAGATCTCGAGCGGCGCGGCATTCCGTCGACGCGGCTGATCGAGGCCGTCAAGCCCGTGGCGCGCAGGAATCTCGCCGGCCTGTTCGACCAGTACGCCCGCCTCTGGCACTGGTAACAACCAAACAGGTACCAATAACTAAACAGGTACCGGACACCATAACTAAATAGGACACCCTAACTAAATAACTAAACAGGTACCGGACACCAGACGTTTAGTTACTAAACCGCCTGGGGTCCGGTACCCAACATCAACAGCTGGCGCGTGGTGCGGCCGTCGGCGAGCCGATCGAAGCCGGCGTTGAGCTCTGCGAGCGAAACGCGCTCGGCGAGCAGGCGATCGACGGGCAGCGTGCCGGAACGGAACCAATCGATGAAGCGCGGAATGTCGCGCTCGGGCACGCAGCTGCCCATGAAACTGCCGCGGATGCACCGCTCCTCGGTAACGAGTCGTGAAGGCTGAATGCTGATGCGTGCCTGCAGATCCGGCAGGCCGGCGGTCACCGTCGTGCCACCGCGACGCGTGACGCGATAGGCCATCTCGAGCGCCGGCACGGACCCGGCCATCTCGAACACATATTGCGCGCCGCCGCCGGTCGCGTCGCGGATGGCATCGAGACTCTTCTCGTCGCGCGCGTTGACGGTGTGCGTGGCGCCCAGCGCACGCGCCATCGCGAGCTTCTCGTCCGAGAAATCGACCGCGCAGATCGTGCGTGCCTCGAGGCGACGCGCGCCGAGGAGAGCGGCGAGACCTACGCCGCCCAGTCCGATCACGGCAACGACCGAGCCCGGCGGCATCTGCGCCGTATTCACCACCGCGCCCACGCCGGTGATCACCGCACAGCCGAACACGGCCGCCAGGTCGAAGGGCAGTGAGCGATCGACCCGCACCAGGGAGTTGCGAGCCACGGTCGCGTACTCCGCGAACGCCGAAACACCGAGGAAGTGATGCACCGCGCCGCGCGAGTCTCGCAGGCGTCGGGCGCCGGAAAGCAGCGTGCCCTCGGTGTTGGCGGCGAACGCCGGCTCGCACAGCGCCGGCCGTCCGGCCGCGCAAGGCGCGCAGCGGCCGCAGCTCGGAACGAAGGTGCTGATGACGCGATCGCCCGGGCGCAGGTCGCTCACGCCGGGCCCGACTTCGACAACCTCGCCGGCAGCCTCGTGACCGACCACGATCGGCAACGGTCGCGGTCGCTTGCCGTCGATCACGGACAGGTCCGAGTGGCACAGCCCCGCAGCGCGAATGCGCACGAGGACCTCGCCCTCGCCCGGCCGGTCGAGCTCCAGCTCCTCGATCTGCAAGGGTTGCGACTTCGCGTATGGGCGTTCGCTGCCCATGGCTCGCAACACGGCTGCGCGGATCCTCATCGTGCCCGACGGCTGGTCATGGCGTCAGAACATCTCCGATTCGCCGGGCTCCGGAATGTCCGTGCGGTAGCGCGACGGGATGTGATCGCCCGTGATCATCTCGCGATAGCTCTGTCCGGGGCCGACCATCGGGTAGACGCCGGCGTCCGGGTCGATCAGCACTTCGAGAAACGCCGGGCCCTGGAAGGCGACGAACTCCTCGACCACCCGCGGCACGTCATCCTTGCGGTCGAGGCGTTTCGCGAAGCGGAAACCGTCAGCCTGCGCGGTCTTGACGAAGTCCTTCTTGTGCAGCGACTTGTCGCTGGCCGAGAGACGGCCCTTGAAGAAGAGCTTCTGCCACTGCTTGACCATGCCGTCGCCGAAATTGTTGAGCACCACGACCTTCACCGGCAGGTCGTAGGTCGTCACCGTTTCCAGCTCGCCGATGTTCATGCGGATGCTGGCATCGCCGTCGATGTCGATGACCAGCCGGTCGCGCTGCGCCACCTGCGCGCCGATCGCGGCCGGCAGGCCGAAGCCCATCGTGCCCATGCTGCCCGAGGTGAGCCACAGACGCGGCGCGCGGAAATCGAAGTACTGCGCGGCCCACATCTGGTGCTGCCCGACGCCCGTGGTGATGATCGCCTCACCCGCCGTGCGCCGGTTGATCTCCTCGATCAGGTAGTACGGCTGGATCAGCGGGCTGGCGCGATCGTAGTTCATCGCGTACTTCTGCTTGAGCGCCGCGAGGTGCGCGTGCCAGGCGCCGAGGTCGGTCTTGAAGCGCTCGCGCCCGCCGTACTCGAGCAGCGCCACCAGCGCGTCCGCGAGCACGCCCACGTGGCTCCAGTTCACGCGCTTCACCTTGTTGATCTCGGACGCGTCGATGTCCAGGTGCGCGATGCGCTTCGCGCTGCGGGCGAACTGCGCCGGCACACCGGCGACGCGATCGTCGAAACGCGCGCCGAGCGCGATGAGGAAGTCGCAGTCGTCGACGGCGTAGTTGGCGAACGCCGCGCCGTGCATGCCGAGCATGCGCATCGACAGCGGGTGCAGGGTGTCGAAGGCGCCGATGCCCATCAGCGTCGTGACCACCGGAATGCCGAACGCGTCGGCGAACTCGCGCAGCGCATACGCGCCGCCGCCGTTGATCACGCCGCCGCCCGCATAGATGAGCGGGCGCTTCGCCTCGGCGAGCATGGCGAAGAATTCGCCGCAGTCCTGGTCGGAGAGCAGGTTGCCCGAAAGACGGTTCATGCGCTGCCGGTAGCCGGGGACCTCCAGGCGGCCGGAGCCTTGGAACGCTCCGCGCCAGTTCTGCACGTCCTTCGGAACATCGATGACCACGGGGCCGGGGCGCCCGGTACGCGCGATCTCGAAGGCCGTGCGCATGGTGGCTTCGAGACGGGTCGGGTCCGTGACCAGGAACACGTGCTTGGCCACCGAGCCCATGATGCTTGCAACCGGAGCTTCCTGGAACGCATCGGTGCCGATCGCGGCAGTGGGCACCTGACCGCAGATCACCACCAGCGGCACGGAATCGGCCATCGAGTCGCGCACCGGCGTCACCGTGTTGGTCGCGCCCGGGCCAGACGTGACGAGACACACGCCGACGCGGCCGCTGGCGCGCGCGTAACCGGCAGCCATGAAGCCCGCGCCCTGTTCGTTCGCCGGCACGATGAGCGGCACGGCGTCGGCGCCGCGATGCGCCTCGTTGTAGAGGAATACCGCGTCGTAGGTCGGCAGGATGGCGCCGCCGGAATAGCCGAAGATCGCGCCAACCCCCTCGTCGGCCAGTACCTGCACGATCATTTCCGCGCCCGAGAGCACGCTGCCCGCCAACGGATGCGCGCCGCGCTCCAAAACCTGGTGTTCCTCTTTCATCTCCATCCCGGGCGTCCGGCTCTCGCGTCTAAAACCGGCGAAGAGGCCGGCGGGAGCGAATATCTCAATAACTAAAGTCCGGCACCAGTTTGCTATGCTGCCGCGACGCACGCGCAGGGCGTGCGCCCACTGTCCGACAGTAGACACCGTGCGCCACATCATTGCGATCCTGCTGCAGAACGAGGCCGGAGCGCTCAGCCGCGTCGCCGGCCTGTTCTCGACGCGCGGCTACAACATCGAGTCCCTCAGCGTCGCCGCCACGGACGATCCGGCCGTTTCGCGCCTGACGCTGGTCACCAAGGGATCGGACGCCGTGATCCAGCAGATCGCGAGCCAGCTCCTCAAGCTGGTCGATGTGGTGAGCGTCGAGGATCTGACGCGTGGCGAGCACGTGGAGCGCGAGCTCCTGCTGCTCAAGATTGGCGTGCGTGACGACGCGCGGGGTGCGCTGGAAGGCGCGGTTGTGCGGGCCGGCGGGCGCGTGCTGTCGGTCACCGGTGCCGCGCACCTCGTCGAGCTGACGAGCAGCGAAGCTCAGATCAACGCCTTCGTGGCCGACGCGGGCAGCTACGGGCAGATTCTCGAGGTCGTGCGCAGCGGCGCCCTGGGCGTGGCACGCAAGTGAGCGGCGCGCGGCCGGCGCCTTCCTTCGACGACGCCGCCCGCTTCTGGCTCGCGCTCGGCTGGTACAACTTCGGCGGCCCGGCGGGGCAGATCGCGATCATGCAGCGCGAGCTGGTCGAGCGGCGCGGCTGGATCGATCAGTCGCGGTTCCTGCATGCCCTGAACTACTGCATGCTCCTGCCCGGTCCGGAGGCGATGCAACTCGCCACGTACGTGGGCTGGCTGATGCACGGCACGCGCGGCGCAATCCTCGCCGGCTGCGGATTCTGCGCACCAGCGGTGCTGATCCTGTTCGCGCTGTCGTGGCTCTATGTGGCGCACGGCGACTTCGGTCCAGTCGCCGCCGTGCTCGCGGGCTTCAAGCCGGTTGTCGTTGCCATCGTGCTGTTCGCGGTCTACACGGTCGGCCGCCGTGCGCTCACGACCGCCGCCCATGTGGCCCTGGCAGTCACTGCTTTCGCGGCGATCCAGTTTGCGAACGTGCCGTTCCCGGTCATCGTGGTCGCGGCGATGCTCGTTGGCCTCGTTTTCGCTCGCACCGTGGCGCCAGCCGCGGGCGTGTCCTCGCCCGGCCCTGCACCGACCGCGACCCGCTGGCGGACGGTGCGACTGGCACTCATCTGGCTCGCACTCTCGCTTGCGCCGCTGGCCCTGCTCGCCGCCATTGGCGCGCCGTCGATCCTCGAACCCGTCTACGTCTTCTTCACCAAAGCGGCCTACGTCACCTTCGGCGGTGCGTACGCGGTGCTCGCGTACGTCAATCAGGCGGCGGTGGAACAGTTCGCGTGGCTCACCGCAGAGCAGGCGATCGACGGTTTCGCACTGGCCGAGACGACGCCGGGACCGCTCATCATGGTGGTGCAGTTCGTCGGGTTCATCGCCGGCTGGAACGCACCACAGCCATGGCCACCCGCCGCGACCGCGGCCGCGGCGGCGTTGCTCACGAGCTACGCGACCTTCATCCCGAGCTTCTTCTTCATCCTCGTGGGCGCGCCGTACCTCGAGCGCCTCCGTGGCATACGTCGACTGGACGCGGCGCTCGGCGCCGTGACCGCCGCGGTGGTGGGCGTCATCCTGAGTCTCGGCGTGGTGTTCGCAACTGCGGTACTCTGGCGACCCGGCGCGGGCGGCGGCCCCAATGCATTCGCCGGGGTGGTCATGGCCCTCGCCGCGCTGGCGCTGTGGCGCAGGGTCGGCGTCCCATGGATCGTGCTCGGCGGCGGCTGCGCGGGCTTGCTGGCATACGTGGCTGGATGGATCGGACCATGAAGTACCTGCACACGATGGTGCGAGTGAGCGACCTGGAGCGCTCTCTCGATTTCTACTGCCACAAGCTCGGCTTGCAGGAACTGCGCCGCTCGGTGAACGAGAAGGGCCGGTACACGCTCGTGTTCCTCGCCGCGCCCGGCGATGATCAGGCGCAGGTGGAGCTCACGTTCAACTGGGATCCGGAAAATTACCGGGGCGGACGCAACTTCGGCCATCTCGCGTACGAGGTCGAGGATATCTATGCCGCCTGTCAGCGCCTGCGCGACGGTGGCGTCACCATCAACCGGCCGCCGCGCGACGGACGCATGGCGTTCGTGCGCTCGCCCGACGGGATCTCCATCGAGCTGTTGCAGAAGGGCGGCGCACTGACGCCGCGCGAGCCATGGACGTCGATGCAGAACGAGGGCACGTGGTGAGCGCCGCGACCTTGGCTCGCACCGCGACCTTGGCTCGCACCGCGACCTTGGCTCGCACCGCGACCTTGGCTCGCACCGCGACCTTGGCTCGCACCGCGACCTTGGCTCGCACCGCGGTCGCGCTGGCGATCCTCGCCGGCACGCTGGCCCCGCCGACCGTGCCCAGCGCACTCGCAGCCGGTCCCGCCGATCCCGCCAGAGCCTGCGCAGGTCTCGCTTCTTTCGACTTCAGCCGCGTGCCGGACGCAGCCACGCGAATCGCTTCGGCCGCGTCCGTCGCGGCGCTCGACGATCAACCGGCGCTGTGCCGCGTCATCGGCTACGTCGCCGCCGATGTCGGCATCGAGATGCGCCTGCCCGAGGTCACCTGGAACGGCAAGCTCTATCACGCCGGCTGCGGCGCGCTCTGCGGCAGCACGGCCCTCGTCTACGACGAGCTGAAGGCGGCAAGCGAGGCGCTGGCGCGCGGCTACGCCGTGGTGGCGAGCGACATGGGTCACCGCGGCGTTTCGGCCACCGACGGACTCTGGGCGCGCGGCAATCTCGGCGCGCAGATCGACTTCGGCTACCGCGCCACTCACGTAGCCACCGTGGCTGCGAAAGCCATCGTCGAGCGCTACTACGGCTCTCCTCCGTCGCGTTCGTATTTCGAGGGCTGCTCCACCGGCGGGCGCCAGGCCTTGCTGCTGGCGCAGCGATTCCCCGCGGATTTCGACGGCATCATCGCGGGCTGCCCGATCCTGAGCAACGCCGCGGAAGCGGTCCACGTCGCCTGGTCGGCGCGCGCGAACGTGGACGCGCGGGGCCAGCCCGTGCTGAAAGCCGAGCAGCTGCCGCTGGTGCACGAGGCGGTGCTTGCGGCCTGCGACGCGCGCGACGGCGTCAAGGACGGCATCGTCGCCGATCCGCGCGCGTGCAACTTCGATCCGAACAGCATGCGCTGCAAGGCACGCAGCAAAGCCGATTGCCTGACGCCCGCCCAGGTCGACACGGTGCGCAAGCTCTACCAGGGCGCGCGCAACTCCCGCGGCGAGCCGCTGACTTCCGGCGGCGTGCCGGTCGGTTCGGAGCTGCAATGGGCGGACGCCTTCGTCGCCGTCGGTGAGCAGACGCCGTTCGAGGAGAAGCTCGCCAACGAGTACCTCGGGAATCTCGGCCTGTTCGAGGCCAGCGCGCGCCCGCTGAGCGTGCGCGATCTCAACTTCGATCGCGATCCGCAGCGCCTCGCGCTGACCGATGCGCTGTCGAATGCGTCCAACCCGGACCTGCGCGCTTTCCGCGCGCGCGGCGGCCGCCTGATCCTGCACCAGGGCTGGGCCGATCCTTCGACCGCCGGCACGGCGTCAATGGATTTCTACGACACCGTCACGCGTGTGATCGGATCGCCCGAGCGCACGCAGGAGTTCGCGCGCCTGTACCTGCTGCCAGGCGTCGGCCATTGCGGCGGTGGCAAGGGAGCGGCGGTGGTGGACTACCTCACGGCGCTGGAGCGCTGGGTGGAGCGCGGCGAAGCCCCGGACCTGCTCGTCGGCTACCACATCCGCGGCGAGGTCGATCCCGGAGCCGCGCGCTTTCCGATCGATCCCTCGCAGGTCGATTTCACGCGCGCGTACTTCCCGCACCCGGCTTTCGCGCGCTTCACGGGCAAAGGGGCGGCGACCGAGCACCGCAACTGGGTGAAAGCAACGCCGCCAGAGCCAAAACCAAAGCCCAAGCGCTGAGGAAAGGTCCGGCAATTTTTCCCGCGCGTCGCAGCGGGAACGCGCTGGCAAAGGTGCCTGTCCTCCTTCCCTCACTCGCGCGCGATCGGATAGAGCAGGTACTCGTCGTCCATCAGTCCGCTGCGTGAGTAGAACCAGTCGAGCCGCGCGTTCGGGTTCTTCGCGAACTCCGGGTCCTTGAGCGCTTCCTGCCACTGCTCGCGCAAGGCCGGGTCCTTCTCGAGCATCAGCTGCGCCAGCGGATCCATGATGTAGTTCTCGTAGTACTCGGTGCGCTGCAGGACGTCGAGCATGAAGCCCCACTGGAACAGCGAGTCCGTGCTCTGCGGCTCGAGCAGCACCATCGCGAGATCGCCGAGCGGCTGATCGGTGCTCACGCGCCAGGAACCGGCGGGCCAGGTCCGCTCGATGAGCTGCGTGTCGACGCCCGCGAGGCTGACGGGCATGCGACTCTCGAACGCCGCGGTGCCCAGCTTCGGCTCGCGCAGACGATAGAACGTGAGCGTGTTCGTGACAGGGGCGGCGAGCTCGTCGACGGCCACTCCGTGCTGGCGCAGCTTGTCGGCGACGTCCGGCCTCGAGCGCGGAATCCAGTACGCGGCCGGGCGCGAGACGAAAAGCGTCGGTTCGTCCACGTAGACGTCCATCTCCTGCTTCACCGGCTTGCCCAGGTAGCGCAGCTCGCGCTGCCCGGAAATCGGTGACTCGAAGAACTCCCAGGCGATCCCTTTGAACGTTTCCTTGCGCGCCGGCGCCTTCGATTGGGTGAAGGCGACCGGCAGCGATCGCGGTCGGCCGGCGCGATCCGCGGCAATGGCCGCGCGCAGCGCGGTGACGTCGCGACCGGCGACACGCAGCGATTCCTCGACCAGCAGGTACGTGCCCAGCACGCGCTGGCGATACGGCTTGAGCGAGTGGTTCTCGACGAGGACGCTCGGGACGTGGACCAGATCTCCGTAACCGGTGGAGAAGCGTGCGATGCCGCGACCGTCGTACAGGCCCTTGGTGAGATCGCGCGAGTCGCGCTCCATCATGAACGGGCCCGGGATGTGTCCGCCCTTCGACAGCCGCTTTTCGATGGCCGGGCGGAACGTGCTCGTCAACCAGCGTGCCGCACCGGGCGACCAGGGCGCGATGCTGTTGAAGCCGTACGTGATGTCGTACTGGTGGTCCATGCCGTCCGTGACGTGCAGGTCGAGGTAGAGGTCGGGCTCGGTGGCGGCGAGCAGCGCAACCAGCGCCACGGACTCCGGGGCATCGAGCTTGGCGTAGTCGCGATTGAGGTTGAAGTTGCGTGCCGTCGTGCGCCAGCCCGCGTTGTCCGGGCCGCGTTGATTCATGCGCCGCGTGCCATCCTTGCGCTCGTGACCGTCCGGGTTGTAGACGGGGACGAACAACAGGCTCGCGTTTTCCAGCACGTCCGCGCGCCGGCCGCTGACGATGTCGCGCAGGAGCATGAGGCCGGCATCCTTGCCGTCGATCTCGCCGGAATGGATGCCGCCCTGCGCCAGCACGCGCGCCCGAGCCGAGCGGCGCAGCGCCGCGAAGCTGTGGTCGCTCTCACGGCTCGCGATCACCACGACCAGCGGCCGGCCCTGCGACGAGCGGCCGAACTCGTGTATCGAGATCAGCGGCGAGGCAGCGTCGAGGCGCTGAAGGAATTCGAGCGTCGTCGCGTAGTCGGGTGTGGTGACGAAGTTGCTCGTTTCGGCGGGAGTGCGCCACTCCTCCGGCACGTTCGCCAGCAGCTTCTCGCTCGCTCCGTGCCAGCGCTCGATGGGCGGCAGCGGAACATCGACGGCGGCGAGGGTCGGCGTAGTCATGACGAGGAGGGAGAGTAACCAAAGCCATGAACGGTGCAGCATGGTGTTTGCGCGCGAGTACGGCGAGGGGAGGGAACGCGCACGCTACCCAATCTGCACCGGCGTGTACACGCGTCGCACTTCATTTTTTCTGATCCTGACTTCAGCAACGGGTAAGGCGAGCGCGTGGGGCTGCGGGACGAATGCCGGAAAGCGTACTTTCCGCTGTCAGCTTTGCAGCGCCAGCCCGTCGTGACGGACGCGGACCTCCTGCGCGCGCGGGCTCAGAAGCTCGTGCGCACCGTGAGGCCGAGCTGCCGCAGGCGCGGATGGCTCACGCTGTAGCGGAACGGGAACGTCGCGCCGACGGGGAACTGCGCGTTCGGCAGCGTGTTGTCGAAGAACACTTCCCGGAAGGCACCGCTCGGCGCGTCGTCCTCGAAGACGTTGAGCGCCCAGAACTCGACCAGCCAGCGGCGCGCCTGCAGTCCGAAGCGCGCGTTGTAGTACGTGTGCGAAGGGATGACGGCCTGGTTGGTGGAATCCGCGAACTGCTCGTCCTGGTGCGTGAGGTCGTGGCGCATGTACCAGTCCAGCCGTTCCGTGAGCGCATCCTGGTACGCGAGGCTCAGCGCGCCCTTCCACTTCGACTGGCGCAGCAGCTTGCGCCCGGAGACGTCGCCATCCGGCGCGAACGTGGGGAACTCTGCGAAGGTTTCGGCCGCGGCCTCGTCGTATTCCGCGTCCGCCCAGGAAGCGCCGAGCGTCGCGCGCCAGCCGCGGCTCAGCTGCGCCGCGAGTGCCAGCTCGGTGCCGTACACCGTCGCATCGCCGGCGTTGACGTCCAGCGCGAACGGCGGATTGGTCTGCTGGCCCTCGATCTGCGTGATCACCTGCGGGATCACGATGTCGCGCCAGTCGATGTAGAACATCGCGAGGTCGGCCTGCACGCGTCCGCCGTCCGAGCGGCCCTTGAAGCCCACCTCGTACGTCGTGTTCTTCTCGGGTTCGACCGTGAACACCACCAGCTGGGCCGGATTGCCGCCGCTGCCGTCGAAGTCGACGGTGGCCGTGTCGAAGGCACCGCCCTTCTCGCCGGTGGCGACCGATGCGTACAGCGTGCGGTTCTCGTGCGGCTTGAAACTCATGTCCGCGCGCCAGGTGAAGAAGCCCCAGGTGTTGTTCTGCTGGGGTGTGCCGCCGAAGAGGTCGGTGACCGTCTTTTCCTCGTCGGTGTAGCGCGCCTCGGCGCGCGCGCTCCAACGCCCGGCGAAGTCGTATTCCAGCCAGCCAAACCCTGCAATCGCATCGGTTTCCTCGCGCGCAGCGAGATCGAAGCGCGTGTCGCCGGTCGGGCTCGCGAACCACGGACCGTAGATGGCGTTCCCGAAGCCGAGGCTGAACCCGACGCCCGGTCCGACCGGTGCACACGGACAGAAGCCGGCGAAGTCGGCCGGCAGCGGCGTGGTCGCGGCGATGCCGTCGCTCGTCGACTCGCGCTCGGTGGCGTAGTAGTACGCGCCGGCCGAATAGCGCAGCGCTTCCCCCGCCGTGCCGGTGAAGCGCAGCTCCTGGCTGAATTCCTTCGTTTCGTCGCCGGGACCGATGAGCAGCAGGTCGGTTGGGAAGCTGCGCAGCGGGCCCGGGGCCATCGGGGCGAAGGGGGTCGCTTGGTAGGCGAACAGCGCGCCGCCGGAAAGCTGCGCGTCCAGGACGAAGCTCTCCTGCAGGCTCGAATAGCCCGAGATCGCCGACAATGCGCCACCACCGGGGAGCGACCAGGTGAGCTTGAGCGTCGTGCGAACCAGGTCGCGGTCCTCGCCCACTGCTTCGGGAGCCGAGGAGAACGCGTCGTCGTCCGCGGTCGGCAGCTCGCCGCAGAAGTTGGCGAAGCCGAAGGACGCGGGGTTGACGAGGTTGCGGTTCTCGCAGTTCGTCGCCACGCCGGTCATCGCCGGAAGGCCGAGCTGGTCGTCCGAAGCGTAGAGACTGAGCAGCGCCTCGAACGAGCCGGCCGGGGTGAACAGCAGGCTCCCGGAGAAGGTATTGAACTCGTACCCGCCGATGCGATCGCCGCCGGACTGGTTCGGGTACGAGCCGTCCCAATTGTCGTACATCACCGCCGCGCGGCCCTTCAGCCAGTCGCCCGCCAGCGGCCCGCTCACGATCAGCTTGCCGAGCAACTTGTCATCGCTGCCGTACTGGGCCTCGGCGCGCGCTTCGAACTCGGACGTCGGTCGTGCGGTGGTATAGAGAATCGCGCCGCTGAACGTGTTGCGGCCGTAGAGCGCGGAGACCGGCCCCTTCACGACCTCGATGCCGGCGATGTCGAGCTGGCTGAAATTCAGCCCTTCGCGGCCGGAAACGTACACGCCGTCGACGAAGATGCCGGCGTTGTTCTCCTGGAAGATCGCGGTCGGCGCCATGTTGCGGATCACCGGCACCGGCAGCAGGCCGCCGAACACGTGCGAGAACGTCAGGCCCGGCGTGAACGCCGCGACGTCGTCCAGGTTGGCGATGCCCGCAGCTTCGATGTCGCGCGCGTCGTACTTGGTGATGGCGAGCGGGACGTCGAGCAGGCGCTCCTGCACCTTGCGCGCGGCAGTGGTGACCTCTTCGAGCACGTCATCGCCGGCAACATTCTGCGGGCCCGCAGCCTGCGCCCCGGCGGCAGAGCATGCGAACGTGACGAAGGCGGCGGACGAGACGGTGCGCAGGGTGCGGCGGTGCACGGCGGTTCTCCCCAGCGAGGCAGCGGGAGAATTATAGGCAGCCACGTCCGTCGCGATTGTCACCGGTGCAACACGGAGCCGGTGCAACACGGAGCCGGTGCAACACGGAGCCGGTGCAACGCAAGGGGGAAGGAACTACGGGCCCTGCGAGGCTCCGGGCGAAGGTGCCTCCGGCTGCTCGCGCGACGCGCGCCAGGCCGCGAGCACCTCGCGTTCGCGATTCGCGGAAATCCCGGCCTTCAGCGCGTTGCGCTGCTCTTCGGGACGCGCCAGGTGCCAGGCGAGAGTGTCGCGCACCGTCGTCAGGAGCGGGCGAATGGCCAGGCCCGTCTTCATCGCGCGATCGACGTTGTGGTCGGCGAACCCGGCCTCCTCGCCCACCGCGTGCAGCCACACCGGCATGTCGCTCCAGCCCTGCACGTTGTGCTCGGCCAGGAACGCTGCGGGCACCCAGGTCGCCCTCGCGTTCGTGCCGGCGGCGGTCACGCACGCATCGATCAGCGCGCCCATCGTGAACTGCTGCGGTGCCGAGACGACGTTGTAGGTGCCGAGCGCGCGGTTCTCGATGCAACGCAGCGTGAAGTCGCGCAGGTCGCGCACGTCGATCACCTGCATGCGATCCGCCGGCGAGTTCGGGGCCAGCATCTCGCCGCCGCGGGCGGCGCGCGCCGGCCAGTACGTGAAGCGGTCGGTGTTGTCCTCAGGCCCGACGATCAGGCCGGGGCGCAGAATCGTCACGCGACCCGGCATCGCCTGCTCGGCGGCGCGCTCGCACAGCGCCTTGAGCGGTCCGTACGTCTCCCCCGCCACTTTCTCGACCGTTTCGTCCTTCAGCTTGCCGACGGGCGAGCTTTCGTCATTGGCTTTCGCAAAGCTCGCGTACACGGAGAGCGTTGAAACGAACACGTAGTGCGCGACGTTCGGAGCGAGCAGCTCCGCGGACGAGCGCACGTGGCGCGGCACGTAGCCCGAAGTGTCGAGCACCGCGTCCCACTGGCGCCCGCGGAGCGCGTCGAGCTTGCCGTCGCGATCGCCGTTGAGGACTTCGACGTCCGTGACGCGGCCGACGTTGGTGCGGCCGCGGTTGAAGATCGTGACGGCGTGCCCGTGCGCGCGCGCGGCCTCGATGAAGTGCGGGCCGAGGAAACGCGTGCCGCCGAGGACGAGGAGGGACAGTTTTTTCGGCGGCGCGAGCGGTGCGGGCGGCACAGGAGTCCGGGCGGAGGATGAGCCCTGCGCAGACGAGGACGTCTGAGCCGGAGCGGCGCGCCAGGGCAATGCGGACGCCAGCAGCGTGGCGCCGCCTGCGAGCAGCACGTCGCGTCGCTTCATCATTCCTCTCCGCCCGCCGCGGCGGCGGAGCGCGCGCCCGTGCCGATGTACTTCTCCAGCCACTCCTTCTTCGTCTGGTACCAGAACAGCGAGTTCTGCGGCTTGAGCACCCAGTGGTTCTCGTCGGGGAAGTACACGAACTTGCTGGGCACGCCGCGGTTCTGCAGCGTATTGAACAGCTCGAACGCGTGGTTGACCGGCACGCGCATGTCGAGCTGGCCGTGGATGACGAGCGTGGGCGTGACGAAATTCGCGGCCGCGGTGTGCGGTGAGTAGCGCGCGAAGTCGGCGGGCTTGTCCCAGAAGTTGAAGAAGCGACGCTTGCGGGCAGCGAAGTCTGCGGCGTACTGGGTGAACATGTTGTACACGGCCGCGTGCGCCACCAGCGTCTTGAACGGGTGAGGGCGGCCGAGGATGGTGCTCGCGAGGAAGCCGCCGTAGCTGCCGCCGCCGGCCGCCATGCGCCCGGCGTCGACGTAAGGCCGCGACTTGAGGTACTCCGCCGCCTTGATCGTGTCTTCGTACGGCAGCGTGATCCAGTCGGGATTGATCGAATCGGTGAAGTCCTGGCCGAAGCCGCTCGAGCCGTGGAAGTTGTGCCAGGTGGTGATGTATCCCCAGGCCGCGAACACCTGCGCGTTCCAGCGCCACTGCGTGCTGTCGGTGACGCCACCGTGCGGCCCGCCGTGCAGCAGCATGTACACCGGGTACTTCTTCGCGGGGTCGAAGTCCGGCGGATAGACCACCCACATCTGGATGTCCTTGTCCGCCGCACCCTTGTAGGTCACGCTCTCGACGCGTCCGAATTTCACGCCGGCGAGCTTCTCGTCGTTGAAGGCCGAGAGCTTCGTCGCCGCGCCGGAACGCAGGTTCAGGTTCACGAGCGTGGGGGGCTCCGAGAACGCCTGGCGGATGGCGACGCAAGTCTGTCCCGCGAGACTCAGGCCGGAGTAGCTCGATGCTTTCGTGAGCGCCTTCGTGACACCCGACGCTTCGATGCGATAGATGCGCCGGGTGCCGGCATCGTCGATCGAACCGTAGAGCGCGCGCGAGTCAGCGCTCCAGACGAGACCTTCCGCTGAGCGGTCCCAGTCTTCAGTCACCACGCGCTGCGTGCCGGAGCGGCGATCGAGCAGTACCAGGCGCGACTTGTCGCCATAGAAACCCTTGATCTTCTGGCGCTGGAAAGCGAGATGACGACCGTCCGGGCTGTAGAGCGGGCCGCCGTCGTCCGCGGGGTTCTCGGTCGTGAGGTTGCGCGTGGCGCCGCCCTCGGCGGGCACGACGAAGATGTCGAAGTTCGAGTCGATGCCCGAGCGATCGACGTCCCCGGAGAAGGCGATCTCGGTGCCGTCCGGCGAAATGTCGTACGAGCCGGTGTCGGGGTCCGCGACGGGCAGGGCGAAGCCGGTGGGCAGCGTGATCGGATCCGGATCGCCGCTGCCGCTGGCCGCGATGCTGTAGAGGTGCGCCTGGCGATCGTCGATGAAGCGATCCCAGTAGCTGAAAGGCGCTTTGTCCCACACCTTCGCCGTCATTTTCGAATCGGCGCGCTCCTTCATCCGGTCTTCCATCTGCTTCCAGCTCTGCAGCTCCGGCCACACGTAGCTGATGAAGTCGATGCGCTGCGAATCGGGGAACCATTTCGGTGACGCCGCGCCGGTCGGCACGCTGGTCACGCGCCGTGCCTCGCCGCCATCGGGCGCGATGACGTAGACCTGGCTTTCCTTGTCGTCGCCGCGCTTGGACACGAACGCGATCCACTTGCCGTCGGGGCTGAAACGCGGCGACGTGTCGTTCGCCTGGTCACTGGTGAGCTGACGCGCCGCACCGCCCGCCGTGGGCAGCAGCCACAGATCCGTGAAACCCTTGTTCTTGTCGACCTCGTAGCGGGTCACGGCAACGACCGCGAGCTTGCCGTCAGGCGAGATCGACGGATCGCCGACGCGCTTGAGCTGCCACAGGGTCTCGGCGCTGAATGGCGCGGAGGCCTGGGCGTGGCTCAGGGCGGGCGCCGCAAGGAGGACGACAAAGGCGGAGGCGATCGGCGCGAACGTCGGCGCGGACTTGGACATGGCGAAGACTCCCTGGGGACGCGAGTGGTCCGCGGCTGGCTGCGGGACTGGCCGCGTCGCCGCCGCGTGTTCGGATGGCTGGCGATTCTGCCGACGCGCGCGGCAGGGCGCAATTACGGGGCCGAGACGCTCGCAGCGCGCGACGAAGCGCAGGAGAATGGCGCCCATCGTCGTCCCTGGCGAGGTGGCCGGGCCGCCGATGGGGGCGGACCGCTGCGGGAGCAAGGCTGATGGATCATCTCGAACAGCTTCGACTGGACCTGCGCGCGTTCGCCGCAGAGCGCGACTGGGGCCAATTCCACACGCCGAAGAACCTCGCCATGGCGCTCGCGGCCGAGGCCGGCGAGCTGCTCGAGCAGTTCCAGTGGCTCACGCCCGAACAGAGTGCGCAGCTCGACGACGCGCGCCGCGCGGCGGTGCGCGACGAGCTGGCCGACGTTCTTCTATATCTGGTGATGCTCGCGGATCGCGTCGGCGTGGATCTCGCGCAGGCGGCACTGGAGAAGATCCGGCGCAATGCGGGCCGCTATCCCGTGGCGGAGGTTCGCGGCAGCGCGCGCAGGCATGACGCGGACTAGCACTGGCGAAGTCAGATGACACAGCAACTTCCGGATAGAGTCGCTCCCCCACGCTGAATAGATTGCTCCCCCGCGCGAGCCGTTCGGTCTTCCGACGGCAGGGCGCCTGCGACGCCTGGGGAGGAATCGATCATGCATTCGTGCACCGCGCGCGGCTGGCTCGCCACGTTCGCGCTCTCTGCCTGCCTGCCGACCCCGGCAGCGACACTCGCCACGACAACGGGCGCGGCTGACCCGGCCGCTGCCGTGTCGGTCACCGCTCCGTTCGTCGAGGCGGTGCCCGAGCTTTCGGCCTTCGTCGCCACGATGGAATCGGACCGCCCGCTCCCGACCGCGATGCAACGCGTCGAGGGTTTCACGACGCGCTTTCCACGTGACGACGAGCCATTGAGCGAGGCTACGGTCGCCTACCTCGGCCGGGACACGCGGGCGGTGCACGTCGTCTTCCTGTGCTACGCGAAGGACCCGGCCGCGATCCGTGCTCACCGCGTGGCTCGCGACAGGATCCTCGAGGACGACGACAGCGTCGCAGTGCAGATCGACACGTATCGCGACTTTCGCCGCGCCTTCGGCTTGCAGGCGAACGTCGCGGGCGCGAAGCAGGACGGCTATTGGATCGAAGGCAGCGGGTGGAGCCTCGACCCGGACTTCGACTACCGCACCGAGGGTGCACTCACCTCGCGCGGCTATGTCGTCAAGTACACGATTCCCTTCACCAGTCTCGACTACCCGCGTGGCAGCGAGACCTGGGGGCTGCTGCTGATGCGGATCGTCCCGGGAAGCAACGAGACCGCCTTTTGGCCGCGCTACTCGCGCAAGGTGCAGGGACGGATGAACCAGGCCGCGCGGCTCGAAGGCATGGCCGATGCGCCCGCGCCGTCGCGCGCACAGCTGGTGCCGTACTTCGCGTCGCGTCACACGGAGCTCGGGAACGAAACGAGCGACGATCTCGACGCCGGGCTCGACGCCCGGCTGCGCCTCGGGCGTTCGACGGAGCTCGCGCTGGCAATCAACCCCGACTTCAGCCAGGTCGAATCGGACGAACCGCAGATCGCCGTGAACCGGCGCTTCGAGCTGCTGTTTGCGGAGAAACGGCCGTTCTTCAGCGATCACGCGCGTTATTTCGCAACGCCAATCGACCTGCTGTTCACGCGTCGCATCGTCGACCCCAGGTACGGACTCAGGGCCACGGGGCAGGGCGAGCGCACGACATGGGGCACGTTGATCACGCGTGAGGTGCGAGAGGCAGTGTCCGGCTCGTCGGGCGACGCGGCGGCGGACCGCGACCTCTTCGCGGGTCGCGTGCGCTACGACGCTACCGCGCGGCTGTCATTCGGTGCGGCGGCTATCTGGCTGGGCGACGACCGCGAACGCAACGCCGTCGGCTCGATCGATACGCGGTGGGTCGTCAGCGATCGGTGGACGATGCTCGGGCAGTTTGCGACGAGCCACGACGAAATCGATGTCGCAGAGGCAGAGCCGATGCCGGCCCCCGCAGCCGCGGACGACGGCACGCTGCGCGGCACCGCTGCGGAGGTGCGCCTGCAGGGAAGCGCGCCGACCTGGACGTACGATCTCAGCCTGCGTGCCGTCAGCGACGATTTCCGCGCCGACGCGGGGTTTGTGACTCGGCACGGCATCTTCGACGCGCGCCAGTTCACGACGTGGCGCCACTATCCGGCGGACTCTCGCCTCGTCGGCGTGGGGCCGGACCTGGAGGTCGAGTACGTGAGCGACGAATCGGGACGCCGGCTGGACACCGTTGCCGAGCTTGCCCTCGTCGCCGAGTTTGCGCGACTGACCACGGTGGCAGTCTTTGGCGGGCCTCGCCAGACACGTCTTCAGCCTGCGGACTTCCCCGGCCTCGCGCAGGCGCTCGACTTCGGGTCCTCGCGAGCGGGCGCCAGGTTCGAAACTTCGTTCGCCTTCGGTTCAGTGGCGCTCGAAGTGACGCGCGGGCGCAGAATCAACCTCGTGCCGCCGGAGGGAGCGCTGCCCACACAGGGCCGCTTTCGCGAAGCCACCCTCACGCTCGGGCTGAGACCGAGCTCCGTCCTGACGAACGAGAACCGGATCCTGTACACGCGCTTCGACGAAGACCGCGGCAGCCGCGTTTTCGAACAGGCGCTGGCCCGCAGCAAGTGGAGCTATTACTTCACGCCCGAGTGGTCCCTGCGCTTCATCGCGCAGTACCAGCGCACGCGCGCCAACGAGGCCGCCAGCCGCCTCGAGGACGATGAAGGCGCGAACCTCGACCTGCTGATGGCGTGGCAGCCCACACCGACGCGTGCGCTCTACGTGGGCGGCAATACGGACTACGAGGCGAACGTGGGCGACACCGGGACGCAGAGGACTTTTCCCGATCGCCTGCAGCGGCGCGTGGCGAGCCTGTACGTCAAGTTTTCCTGGTCGTTCGACCTCGGCGGCAGCCTCGGGCGTTGAGTCCTCTGCGGACCGCTCGCTCGCTCAGTGCGCCTTCACCAGCGCCTTGCCGAAGTTCTCGCCGCGCACGATCCTGCAGAAGTGCTCGGCTGCGTTCTGCAAACCTTGCACGATGTCCTCGCGATAGCGCAGGTGCCCTTCGGCAAACCATGCGATCGCGTCCTTGAGGAACGCCTCGCGCCGGTGTTCGATGGCGTGTGGCAGCAGTGGCAGCATCCGCAGCCGCGCTGCGGGCGATCCCGCCACCTCTGCCTCCGCGTGCTCCGATTCCACGCCGCCGATGTCCGCTGCGCTCAGCAGTCCGCACAGCACGACCCGCCCGCCTTCGGCAACGTGTCCGCCCGTGACCACGGTGTCGAGCGTTGCGGCGCCGGAGCCGTCGAGGCCGCTGCCGTCGCCGTTGTGGAAATAAACGTGCACGCCCCGCGGGGCGAGCTGCCGCAGGCGCGCGTCGAGCTGCTCCGCCCGGTCATTGATGCAGGCGTTGAAGTGCGCCTCGCGCAGAACCCATTCGCACTTCTCGCGCGTGTCGGCGATGCCGATGACCTTGCAGCCCTTGATGCGCGCGATCTGCCCGACCATCGAGCCGGTCGCGCTGGCCGCCGCCGAGACCAGCACGATCTCGCCGGGCTTCGCGCTCGCGAGATCCAGAAGCCCGCAATAGGCAGTGAGCCCCGGCACGCCCATGATGCCGAGCGCGGTCGTGAGCGGCGCTCCGCCGGTCCTGATGCGCTGGACGCGCGTGCCGTCGGACAGGCAGAAACTCTGCAGGCCGGCTTCCATCACGACCTTCTCGCCGACATTGAAGACTTCATTGCGCGAATCGATCACTGCGCAGATGGCGCGCGCCGGCATCAGGTCGCCGGAGTGCAGCGGGGCAGGCTGGCCGGCCTCGAGGCGTCCGCGCACGTGCGGGTCCAGCGACAGCCACTCGGTCCGGCACAGCATTTCGCCCTTGCGCGGGGCCGGGGCCTCGGCGGCGACGAAGTCGAAATCCTCCGGCGCGGGCAATCCCTGCGGCAGCCTGCGGATGCGGACCTGATAGTTCTTCATCGCACCCCCGCCTCTTCTTTTCGGTACGTCGTTTCGAGGCTACGCCGCACCCCTCCAAAGGGGAAGCTCCGCCAGCCACCACAAGGCCAGGACCGCGGACGCGTTGTTCAGGGCGTGCATCGCGTACGGCGCCAGCAGCCCGCCCGAGCGACGCACCATCTCGCCGCCCATCAATCCCATCAGGACGAACAGCGGAAACAGCGTCGCACTGAGGTGCAGTGCGGCGAACAGGCCGGCCTGGATGAAGTTGGCCCAGCCGAACGACAGGTGACGCGCCAAGCCGGTGAGCAGGACCCCGCGGAACAGGATCTCTTCCACCAGCGGGGCGAAGAGCGCGGCCACGACGACGGTGATCCAGATGTTCTGCTCGGTCGTGAGCAGCCGCAGGCTCTCGGTCAGCTCGCGCTGTGGGTGGTCGTCGCTGCCGAGCTCGGGCAAGAGGGGCGCGGCCAGGAGGGTCACCAGGCGCAGGACCAGGAAGCCGAGCACGCCGGCCCCGATCGCCCGCGGTACGCTCCAGGATGGCGCGAGCAGCGTGCGCAAGGGCACGAAAGGCACGATCGCCAGCACGATGGCGCCGACGGCAATGGAGGTCCACAGGATCTGGCGGCCGATGGAATCCGCCGAAGGGTCGAGCTGCACCGCGCGCGAGGGCGCGTCGCCCAGGACGCTGCTCAGGAAATCGGGTCGCAGCGCCGCGACTACCAGCAACTCTGCAACGATCAGAAGCGAGAAGGCGAGCCACACGTGCCACAGCTGCCAGCCCGGGCCGGTCCACCCCGGCGCCCTGCCGGCACGCTGGCGGGCGCGGCCGCGAAACCAGGCGGGAACGACGAGCCCCAGCGGGATCGCCACGCCCAGGAGCAGCGCGAGGAGCAGCGACGACGTCAATACAACCTCCGGGGCGTCAAACCAATGGATCGCCGCGACTCACGGCGGTTCCTCGATCAGCAGCGGCGGATTATCATCCGCGGACGACGGTGCGACGAACAGGAGCGAGGACAGGGAGCATGTCTCGATGGCAGTGAAGCGACCGGCCGCGAGCCGCTTGGGCGACGACACAGTGCGCGTGCGGCGCTCGTACTTCGATTGTCGGTTCGGGCAGCTTCACGTGCGCACCGCGTTCCCGACCACCGGGGGTTTCGACGAGCGCACGACCCTCGTCTGCTTTCACCCCAGCCCGCTGTCGAGCCGCGCCTACGCACGCTTCCTCCCGCACATCGCGCTCGAGCGCTCGGTCTATGCCCCGGACACGCCGGGCTGCGGCGAGTCCGACGCACCGGCCGGCAGGCCCGGCATCGCGGAATACGCCGCTGCGATGGGCGACTTTCTCACGCAGATGCGCTTTCGCGCGGTCGACCTGCTCGGCTACCACGGCGGCGCGCTCATCGCGACCGAGCTCGCGATCCAGAGACCGGAGCACGTGCGCCGCATCGTGCTGGTCGGCCTGCCGATCAGCACACCCCAGGAGCGCGACGCGTTCACGCGCCAGGGGAATCCGGCACCCGGCGAGGACGGTTCGCATCTGGTGCGCGAATGGCAGCGCTCGGTGGAAGCGCGCGGCCCGGGCGTGACTCTCGAAACCCTGTCCGAGTCCTTCGCCGAAAAGCTGCGCAACGGGGCAGGCGCGTGGTCCGCGACGCACGCCGCGCACCAGTATCCCGCGGCGGAACGCCTGCCGCTCCTGCGCCAACCGGTCCTCGCGCTTCGGCCCCGCGACCACACGTGGGACGCGTCGGCACAGGCGCGCCAGCTCATCCGCGGCGTGAAAGTGGTCGACCTGGCCGAGCACGGTGCCGGCGTGTTCGACGTCGCGCCGGACGTCATCGCCCGCCACGTGTGCAGCTTCCTCGACGCCGGCTAGTCGGGCGGCGCAGCCGAAGATGCGGTCGCGATGGCTGTCGCGGGCCGTGGCTGCACGGCATTTCGATGCAGAACGAAGAGCCCGATGACCATCAGCAGCAACAGCGGAACGCTCACGAGATTGAGCTTCGACCAGCCGAGATAGTGGATCGCGGGGCCGGCCAGGAGCGACGCCACGGCCTGCGATCCGAAGACCGCGAGCTCGTTGACGCCCTGCGCCTTGAAGCGCTCGGAGGCGCGATACGAACGAGTCAGCAGCGTGGTGCCGGCGATGAAGAGCAGGTTCCAGCCGGCGCCGAGCAGCACCAGGCCCCACCAGTAGTGCATCACAAGGTGCGACCCGGCCCAGGAAATGAGCACGCAGCTGCCCATCAGGGCGATGCCGGTGAGCATCATCGGTTTCACGCCGACGCGGGCGATCAGCCAGCCGCTCGCCAGCGAGGGCAGGTACATGCCGAACAGGTGGCTCTGCACCACCCAGGTCGTCGCCTCGACGCTGTGGCCGTCGACGACGTGCATGCTGAGCGGCGTGGCGGTCATGATGAAACTCATGACGCCGTAGGCGCACACGCCCGCGAGCACTGCGACCAGGAACTGCGGCTGGCTCGCGATCTCGCGCATCGGGCGCGCCGGTTCCGCGCCGCGCGCCTGCCGCGGCGCCGAATCCGGCAACCGCGAGAGCACGGCGATGGCGCCGGCGTACAGCACCGCGACCACGATGAACGAGCCCGTGTATTCGGCGGCATCGATCACGTTGCGACCGAGAAGCGCGAGCCACGGCGCCAGCCACGCTGCCGCCAGCATGCCGAGCATGACCATCGCGACCGCGAGGCCGGCGCGGTGGTCGGGCACGTACTCGATGGCCGCGAACCGGTACTGCTGCACGAAGGCGAGGTTCGCGCCCATCAGCACGATCGCGCAGCAGAACATCAGGTAGTCGCCGCGCGAGATCGCCCAGGCGACGAACAGCGAGGCGAGGCCGGCCAGCGCAGCGCTGAGCATGAACGCGCGCCGTCGACCGATTCGCTGCATGAGCAGTGCGGCCGGCAGCGTCGTCAGCGCGAGGCCGAGGATCGACATGGAAACGGGCAGCGTGGCCAGAGCGGGGTCCGGCGCGAGCCGAGCACCCAGGATGCCGCCGAAGACCACCACGGCCACGGTACCCGACGCGGACAGCATCTGTGCGAGCGCGAGCAGGTAAACATTGCGAGACATGGGGCGCGTACTCTACATGACCGTGTCGCCAGCGGTTTTTGCGGCCGATCCGCGGGTTGTTCGCGCCGATCCGCGGGTTGTTCGCGCCGATCCGCGCGCCGGGTCGCCTCGGCTGGCCCTTCGGCCGGCGCGCCGGTAGGCGCCGTGTAGGACAAATCGCGCGGAAAATTCGGGCGGCGACCTTTGCGCCGCGTCACGTAAACTTGCCCTCCCGGGGCCTTATGTTTACTTTGTGATCCGGCACGCCGCGGTCTTTGTCACCATTGGCGCGCCAACGCCCCATTCGTATAAGAACATCGGCGGCCTTCATGACTTCGACAACAGACCGCAACCTGAGCGGCAGCATCGATCCGGATCTCACTGACGAGCTGCCGGCGCTCGACGTACGCGCCTACGAGGCGGAGCGCGGTATCGAACCCGCGGAGCGCCTGGGCAACACCGACACCTGGGCCGCAGCCTCGCCTCTGACCGCCTCTGCGCACGGCGCAGCTCAGGCTTCGCAGGCCACGCGCGGGCGTGCGCCGGCGGAAGACGCCGCGCCGGCCCCCGAAGAATCGGCCACGATTTTCGACACGATCCGCGCGCTCGAAACCAACCTGCGCGCCAAGTCCGAGCACATCGCGATCCTCGAGGAGTCGCTCGAGCGTGCCGAGCGCGAGCGCGTCTCGGCCGAAAAGCGCGCACGCGAGCGCGAGCAGGCCGCCGCGCGCGTGGAGAACGAGCTCGAAGGGCGTCACAACGCCGTCGCCAATCTCGACGCGCAGCTGGCCGCCCAGGCTGAGGCCGCGCGCGCCACCGAACGCCAGTTGCGCGCGCTCGAGAAGGAGCGCGCCGAGCTCACCACGCGCATCGAGGATCTGGAGCAGAACGCCTCCGGCCTCGACGCCGACCTCAAGGCGCGCGGCGAGACCATCGGCAAGCTGAAGACCGACCTGTCGACGCGCTCCGACCAGATCCGCGAGCTCGAACGCCTGCGCGACGCGCGCGACATCGACCAGGTGGCCAGCGCGGAGACTCTGCGCGCGCGCGATACCCGGATCGCCGAACTGCAGGCCGAGCTCGCCAGCCGCACCTCGGAGCTCACCGCGCAGCTCGGCCTCAGGGAGCAGGCGCGCCTCGAAGGCGTGCGGCTTCTCGATGCGCGCGCCGCGCGGATTGCCGAGCTCGAAGCCCGCAGTCGCGAGAGCGACCGGCGCACCGGGGCGCAGCTGGAGACCCTGCAGAGCCTCGAATCGCGCCGCCGCTATCACGACGAGGCGCTGTTCGAGCTGGATTGCGAGATCGACGCGCAGCAGCGCCGGCTCACGGAAGTGGAGAGCGAAGGCGCGCGACGCGCGCAGGAAATCGAGGGTCTGCAGGGGCAGCTGCGGGACCGCGACGGCAGCATCGGCACGCTGCGCGATGAAATCACGGCGCACCTGGCGACCCTCCACGAGCGGGTCGCCGAAGTCGCCGAGCTGCGCGGGCTGATGCAGGAATCGGGATCCGCCGCCGTCGAGCGCGAGCAGCGGATGAAGTCCCTGCAGGCCGAGGGCACACGCCTGCAAGGCGACGTGGCAGGCCGCGACCGGCAGATCGCCACCCTGCGCGACGAGATCGCGCAGGCGCGTGCGGATATCGCCGCGCGCAGCGAAGCCTTCACGGCCCTCGAGCGCGGCAACGAGACGCTGCAGGGCCAGCTGGCGGAGCGCGCCGGCGAGAACCAGGGCCTGCTGTCGTTCATGGAATCCGAACAGGCGAAGATCGTCGCGCTCGAAGCCGAGCTGGCGTCACGCGCGCGCACCATGGCGGAGGTCGAAGCGCGACTGCGGGTGCAGGCGGAAACCGCGGAAACGCACTCGCTCGAGCTCGACAACTGGAAGGAGAAGTGGTCGGAAGTGGCCGCGGCGGTCGGCGAGAAGGACTCGCGGCTCGCGCACCTCGAATCCGATCTCAAGGTCCGCACTTCCGAGCTGGCGGTCCGGTCGGAGCGCATCACCACGCTGCAGCGAACCATCGCGGACCAGGCCGACAGCATCGCGTTGCTCGAGCAGGAAGTGCGCGACAAGTCCGAGACGCTGTCGCGCGTCGAGGGCGACGTGCGCGCCGCGGAGGAGGCGATGCTGCGGCTCGAGTCGCAGGTGCGCCAGAAGAGCGAGCAGCTCACGGGTGCGCAGCGCACCCAGGACGAGCAGCGCACGCAGATCCGTCACCTGCAGGAAACGCTGGCGGCGCGCGACGCGGCAGTCGATCGTCTCGAGACCGAGTTGCGTGCGAGCAGCGACATCATCGGCAGCATCCAGCGCGACATCCGCCGCCTGAGCTCGAGCGAGGCGCCGCCTGCCGTGCCACAGCCGAACGTACCGGCCGCGGAGACGCAGGCGCGGCTGCTGACCCGGATCGACGGCGATTCCGAGGTGGTGCACGTCGTCAACAAGCGCACCACCAGCATCGGCCGCATCGAGGACAACGACATCGTGGTGGACACCAAGTACATCAGCCGCCACCACGCGCGCATCCTGTGCGGGCCGAACTACACGGTGCTCGAGGACCTCGGCAGCACCAACGGCGTGTACGTCAACAACCGGCGCGTGAAGGGCCGCCACACGATCGTCGACGGCGACATCCTGATGATCGGCAAGACGCGATTCCGGTTCGCACTGAAGACCGTGGGCGATCGTTCTCAGTAGATATCGCCGGGCGCCAGTCCGTCGAACGGCGCTCGGGCCTCAAGAACGTGACGCTGCGGCGCGCGCTCGCGACAGCAGCAGGGCGGCGGCGAGGTTGACGACGAAGATCGTCAGCACCAGGGGATAGGGCGTCGCGTTCGCGAACAGCGCCACCACCTGCACCGCCACGGCTGCCACCGAGAGCTGCAGGAACCCGACCAGGCCCGAAGCCGCGCCCGCGATGTCGGGCCGCACCGCGATGGCGCTCGAGGTCGAGCTCGGCGCGGCAATCGCGTTCGCCATGCACACCAGCGCGCCGGGCACGAACAGGGCCAGCGGATGCCAGTTGCCGACGACCGTGAGAGCCACGAGCAGCGAGCCGCCGCCGAGGGCGAGCGCTACGCCGCCGCGCATCATGCGGTCCGCGCCGCGACGGCGCGAGATGCGTGCCGAGGTGAAGAATCCCGTGAACGAGGCGACGGCCGGCAGGATGAAGAGGAGTCCGTAGCGGGACGGCGTGAGGCCCATGACGTCGATTGCGACGTGCGGCGCGCCGGCAATGAACGCCGACACGCCCGCGAACATCACCGAGCTGAAGAACGCGTAGCCGCGAAACTCCGCTGTGCCCAGCAGCTGGCGATAGCTCTGCAACGAATCCAGGCGCGTGCGCACGGCACTCACCTGGGTTTCCTGGATGCGCAGCAGCGTGAACGCGAGCACCGCGATGCCCAGCAGCCCGCTCAGGACGAACACCGCGCGCCAGCCTTCCAGCTCGACCGCGATGCCGCCCACGGTGGGGGCCAGCATCGGCACCACGAGGATGGCCGTCGCCGTGTAGGCGATGCCGGTCGCGGCACGCTCCGGCCCGAAGAAGTCCATGAGCGAGGCGCGCGCCACCGCCATGGCGGCGCCGCTGCCGAACGCCTGCACGATGCGCGCCGCGATCAACACTCCGATGTTGGGCGCCACGGCGCCGAGCAGGCTGCCGAGCATGAACATCAGCAGGCCCGCGACGATGATGGGACGGCGGCCGAAACGATCCGACAATGGCGCCACGGTGATGTTGCCGCCGGCAATCGCGATCAGCGCCAGGCTGACGAGCAACTGGGTGGTGCCGAGCGTGCTGCCGAAATGGTCGCGGATGCCGGGCAGCGCCGGCAGGACCGCGTGCATGGCGAAAGTGCCGAGCGAACCGATGGCGGCGGAGGCGAGGATGAGGCGGCGGGCGAGGGCGCGGTCCACGCCGCGATTATTGGCGATCATGGCATCGCCTTGTCGAGCCAATAATTGATGCAATAATGCGCGCGATGCCAGCCCCCTCCGCGCAGAACAACTACATCGAGAAGATCCTCAAGGCCAGGGTCTACGACGTGGCGGTCGAAACGCCGCTCGAACCCGCGGCGCGCCTGTCGCGCCGCCTCGGCAACACCGTGCTGTTCAAGCGCGAGGATCTGCAGCCGGTCTTCTCTTTCAAAGTACGTGGCGCGTACAACCGCATCGCGCACCTGTCGCAGACCGCGGCCGAGCGCGGCGTCATCTGCGCTTCCGCCGGCAATCACGCGCAGGGCGTGGCCCTGGCCGCCCGCAAGCGCGGCGTGCCGGCAGTGATCGTCATGCCGCAGACCACGCCGAGCATCAAGGTGCAGGCGGTGATCGACCTCGGCGCGGAAGTGATCCTGCACGGCGACGACTACGACCAGGCTTTCGAGCGCGCACTGGCGCTGGCGCGCGATCGCAATCTCGTCTTCATCCACCCGTTCGACGATCCCGACGTGATCGCCGGCCAGGGCACGATCGGCATGGAGATCCTGCGCCAGCGCCAGGGCGACATCCACGCGATCTTCGTGCCGGTGGGCGGCGGCGGCCTCATCGCCGGCATCGCCGCGTACGTCAAATACCTGCATCCGCGCCTGCGGGTGATCGGCGTGCAGCCGGAAGAATCACCGGCGATGTTCGAGTCGATGAAGCGCCGCGAGCGCGTGACGCTCGAGCGCGTCGGCATCTTCGCCGACGGCGTGGCCGTGCGGCGCGTCGGCGAGGAGACGTTGCGCCTGGCGCGCCTGCACGTCGATGAGGTGCTGCTGGTGAGCACGGACGAGATCTGCGCCGCGATCCAGGACATCTTTGAGGACACGCGCGCGATCGCGGAGCCGGCGGGCGCGCTCGCGGTCGCGGGGCTCAAGCAGTACGTGGCGCGCGAGAAAGTGAACGACGCGACGCTGGTGGCCGTGAACAGCGGCGCCAACATGAACTTCGACCGGCTGCGCCACGTCGCCGAGCGCGCCGACCTGGGTGGGCAGCGCGAAGCGCTGCTCGCGGTGGAAATCCCCGAGCAGCCCGGCAGCTTCCTGAAATTCTGCGAAACGCTCGGTGCGCGCAACGTCACCGAGTTCAACTACCGGTTCGAGAGCGCTGAGCGCGCGCAGATTTTCGTCGGCTTCGGCCTGACGCAGGGGCGCGAGGAGCGCAGCGCAGTGACGTCGGCGCTGCAGGCGGCGGGCTTTCCCGTCGTCGACATGACCGACAACGAAATGGCGAAGCTGCACGTGCGCTACATGGTCGGCGGCCACGCGCGCGGCATCGAGCACGAGCGCCTCTATCGTTTCGAGTTTCCGGAGCGCCCGGGTGCGCTGCTGCGCTTCCTGCGTGCGGTCGGCAGCCGCTGGAACATCAGCCTGTTCCACTATCGCAATCACGGCTCCGACTACGGCCGCGTGCTGGCCGGGATCCAGGTTCCTCCCGCCGGACGCGAGGAGTTTCTCCTGCACATCAACGAGCTGCGCTACGCGTACTCCGAGGAGACGGACAACCCCGCGTATCGCATGTTCCTCGGCGGATGAGCGCAAGCGAGGCCGAGGGCTATGTGCCGCGGCGTCAGCCGCGGCACGAAATGCGCGAGCTGCGCGGCATCGAGCACCGATTCACGCGCTGGGATGCGACGGGCACATCCGCGGAGGCATCGCGCAGTGCTGCTGGCAATGCAACTCCTCATGCGCCGCCCATCGTGCTGCTGCACGGATGGATGGATACCGGCGACACGTTCCAGTTCCTCGTCGACGCACTGGACGACCGCCAAGCGTTCGTCGCACCGGACTGGCGCGGATTCGGCGGCAGCTCCTGGGAAGCGCACGGCTACTGGTTCCCGAACTATCTCGCCGATCTCGAGGCGATGCTCGACTTCCTCGCGCCGCAGGCCCCGGCCACGATCGTGGGGCACAGCATGGGCGCGAACGTCGCCTCGCTGTACGCGGGCCTGCGTCCCGAGCGCATCGCACGTCTCGTCAACATCGAAGGCTTCGGCCTGCCACGCACCGCTCCCGAACGTGCGCCCGAGCGGTATCGCGAGTGGCTCGATCAGCTCAAGGCGCCGCCCGGTTTCGCCGCCTACGCCAACCTGGCACAGCTCGCCGGTTTCCTCGCGAAGCGTAACCCGCGGCTCACGCCCGCACGCGCTGCGTTCATTGCCAGCGCCTGGACCGGCGAGGACCGGGACGGGCAGCGCGCGATCCGCTCCGACCCGCGGCACAAGCTGGTCAACCCGGTGCTCTATCGACGCGAAGAAGCCGAGGCGTGCTGGGGCCGCATCGCCGCTCCCATGCTGATGCTGCTCGCCGAGCATTCCGAGTTCCTCGGCCGTCTCGGCCCGGATGGGGAGGTCGAACGTCTGCGCGCTGTCTTTCGCACGGCGCGCGTCGAGCGCGTGGCGGGGGTCGGGCACATGATGCATCACGAACGACCCGAGGAAGTGGCGCGCCTGATCGAAGCCTTCCTGTCGTCGTGAGCGCTCGCGTGCGAGCTTGGTCGTGAGCGAAAAACCAAAACGGGCGCGCGCGGTCCAAGCCGGTTCTCTCCGCCGGATCCACCTCGAGCACCGGCGGGAGCGGGGAATCGGTACGCAGTGAACGGCACCATCACACTCACCTACAAGTGGGCGCGGCGCATCGCGATCAGCATCATCGGCGGCAGCGTGCTGCTGGTCGGCCTGGCGATGACCGTGCTGCCCGGCCCGGCCATCGTGGTCATTCCCCTCGGACTCGGAATACTCGGCCTCGAATTCGCGTGGGCGCGCCGCTGGTTGCGCCGCGCGAAGGAGCGCGCCGCGCAGCTCATGCCGGGACGACTCGTTACTCCCGAAGCGCCGGTGACCGAGATGCCCGCGACCCGCGCGTCCGGCACGATGCACGAAGGCCCGCGCTCTGGTTCGCAGCCGGAGCGCGACCGGGTCGACTAGCGATCCGCTCGAACAGAGAACGGGCGACAGGCGACCCGTTCGCACCGGAACCGTCACCGGCATGCCTGGCGTCGCACGAAGCCGTCACCGGCGTGCCGGTGCCAAGCTTGCGACGCAGATTTGCCGGGGCCGGTCGTTTACACTGGCGCGGCACTCCCGCCACTGCAGAACCCGGCGCAGAACCCAGGCAACGATCACGCCATGCTCGCCGAAGACAACTCCCCGCTGTTGCGCCAGATCGCGCTCGTGGCGCTGCTCGGCGGCCTCGTGCTGCTGAGCTATTCGGTCCTGCAGCCGTTCCTCGTGCCCGTGATCTGGGCGCTCATTCTCGCGTATGTCACCTGGCCGCTGTACGCGCGGCTGCGGCGCCTGCTCGGCGGCCGTGCGACGATCGCTTCACTCATCATGACGCTCGGCCTGGCCGCGGCTTTCGTGCTACCGGTGCTTTGGCTCATCGGCCTGCTGCGGGGGGAAGTGAGCGCGGCGTACGGGGAGCTCTCCGCATTCCTCGCCAGCAGGCCGCGAGTGCCGCAGTCGCTGGCCAACATCCCGTGGCTGGGACAGGCACTGCAGGAGCTGATCGACCGCGTCGCGCGCGACCCCGATGCCTTGCGCACGGAGCTCGGCTCAATGGTCGATCAGTCGATCGGCCGTATCCGGGCGATCATCGGCGACGTCGGCCGCAACCTCGCCAAGACGTTCTTCGCGCTGCTCACACTCTTCTTCATGTACCGCAACGGTGAGGCGGTAGCTCACCAGGTACGCGACGTGCTTCAGCGCGTCATCGGCGAGCGCGTGCACGCCTATCTCACTGCCATCGGCGACACGACGCGTGCGGTCGTCTACGGCATCGTGCTGGCCGCGCTCGCGCAGGGCGTGCTCGCCGGCCTGGGCTACTGGCTCGCCGGCCTGCAGGCGCCCGTCGTGCTCGGTGCCGCCACTGCGCTCATCGCGCTCATTCCGTTCGGTGCGCCTCTCATCTGGGGCAGCGCCGCTGCGTGGCTGTTGATTACCGATCACACGGGTGCAGGCGTATTTCTGCTGTTGTGGGGCGCGCTGCTCGTGAGCTGGGTCGACAACCTCGTGCGCCCGCTCATCATCAGCAACGCCACGCGCATTCCCTTCCTGCTCGTCATGTTCGGCGTGCTGGGCGGCATCGCCGCGTTCGGCCTCGTGGGGCTGTTCCTCGGCCCGGTGGTTCTCGCTGTGCTCATGGCGGTCTGGCGCGAGTGGCTGCACCTCAAGCAGGTCGAGGTTCGCCACATCAAGCGGCCGGGCGCGACCCCCGGATAAGAGAGCAGCCCCGTCTTCTCAGGCTGGCAGTTTTCTCACGCTGGCCGTGTCACCAGCCACAGGTCGAGACGCGCGCGCGTGACGAAGCCGAGGCGCTCGTACAGCGCGATCGCGCGCGTGTTCTGGTCGCTGACGTGCAGGAAGGGTGTCAGGCCGCGATCGAAGATGTCGTTGGCGACCACGCCGACCAGCAGGCCCGCGTAGCCGCGGCCAAGAAAGCGCGGATGTGTGCACACCGCGCTGATCTCGACGCGATCCTCCATCGACATGCGTTCGCCCGTCATCGCCGCCAGCATCCCTTCCTGCCTGATGCCGACGTAGGGCCCGAGTTCCTGCGTGCGCTCGCGGAAGTACATCGGGTACACGAGCGCCGTCAGTTCCAGCATCGCCGGTCGATCCGCATCGGTGAGCGGTGTCCACCGGGGCAACGGACGTTCCGCGGGATCGCGTCCTGCGGCATCGGCGACAGGAAGGCGTTCCCGGCAATACATCTGCAGGACGCCGGCCGGGCCTGCCACGTTCCAGCCGTCCGGCAGCTGCGGGCGCACACCGACGAAGTCCACCGCTTCGCCCGGCGCGATCAGCTCGTGCAACTCCGCATCGACACGCATGCCGGCCTCGCGCACGGCGACGAACGGGCCGATGTCGGCCGGATAGCGCTTGACGCGATCGCCGCCCACGGCGAAGCGCCGATGGCGCGAGGTGAGCGCCGACCAGATGGGGTTCGGCAACGAGGCCGCAGCCGTCATGGCGCCAAGTCCACGTTCGTCACGGCTCTACTTCCAGGTGCGCAGCAGCGCCCGCCACTTCTCGCGCCACGCCACGCGTTCGTCCGACAACGCGTCGAGGAAATCGGCGAGGCGCTTGGACTTCACGATGGTGTAGACCGTCACCGCCGACGTGAGTCCGAGGATGAGGACGAACGCCAGCACGCGCCAGCCGAGCGGTCTCTCCGCTTCGGCGAGCAGGTTCATGCCGAGGAAGCCGGTGGCGACCGTGCCGATGAGGCCGAAGATCGTCACCACCGTCAGGCGCAGCAGGGTGTTCGCCTGGCGGCGCGTGCTGTCGGTGTCGAGATAGTGGTTCATGTCCTCCACTTCCTTGCGCACTTCCTCGTAGATCGCGTCGTTGCCGAGATGGCGCGTCAGTCGGCGGAACACGCTGCGCGCCAGCGCCTGGTTCGACAACTCGTGGAACCAGTAGCGATGCGTGAAGCGCAGGAAGATCTCCATCGACTGGCGGATGGCGCGCTTGAACTGCTTCACCGACTCGGTGTCGCCGACGCGCAGGCGGTTCATCGCCACCGCGAGCTCGTCGGACATCGACAGCAACGCCGCCTTGTGGAAGTGCGCGATCAGGAACAGCAGGAAGTACTGGTGGCGGAACTGGCCGAGCATGCCGGTTTCGCGCCCTGAGAAGAAATAGTCGTCGTGCCGGCCGACCACCGCCAGGAGCTGGCCCGAGACCACGAGCCGCGTGTCGCCCGAGACGCTTTCGCCGGCGCGTCCCCAGAAACGATCGTCGCAGTAGTCCTGCTCGAAGGTTTCGAGCGAGCCCTGCGAGTAGGGCAGGGTGTCGCGATCGCCGGGCCGCGTGAGCAGGCCGAGGCGCACGAAATCGGCACGCGAGAGCTCGGTGGGGTCGTCGACCGCCAGGTACGCCATCAACGGCATGCGGTAGTACTCGAGCTGGCGATAGCGCAGCGGTCCGACCTGGCCCGCGTACTCGAGCACCATCGGGCGCAGCAGGTACTCCCAGTGCGCGGCGATCGCCGGTGCGCGATGGCTCGAGGCGTGTCTCAGGTACTTGGAGCGCTCGTCGTAGTCCGAGGCCGCGAGCACTTCCCCCGCGGCGTCGAGCCACTCGACGCGCCGCATGCAGTTGCCGCCGCGGCCCTGCGCATCCCAGAAGGCGGGATAGGCGCGGCCGAAGCGAAACAGCGTGTCCTGAGCGCGATCGAGCGGCAGGTCGCTGGCGTGCATCTCGAAGGCGACGATCGCGACGTCGGCGTCGAGGAAGAAATAGAGATCGATGTGCGCGACCTCGAAGGTGAGCTCCGCACCGTCGTCGAAGGTAAGCCGCGCACTCGCCACGTCCGTGCGCCGGAACACGCGCATGCTCGCGTCGCGTTCGCGCGTGGTTTCCTGGCCGACGCTGGAGCCGTAGAGGAAGCGCTGCACGTAGGGCAGGAAGGTGACGAATTCCTTGTAGTGCCGCTCCTGGAACTCGCCCGGATCGCTGCCGAACTCGTCCTCGACCTCGCGCCATGGACAGCTGCCCGGGTGTTTCTCGAGCGCTTCCCAGTGGCGTTGCACCTGCACGCCCGGTTTGAGCGGCATGAGCTGCACGGGCCACAGCACCACGTGGCGCAGGTGGCGTACAACAATCTCGCTGGGCTGCGGTCCACTCACGGGCGATGCCCTTTGTTGTTGGCCGGGGAGGCTCCCGCGCCTGCGACGTACCGTAGAGGAATCTCGTTTCTGCGACAATCTCGTTGATGTCGCCGTACGCACACGCCTCACCTCGATGACCGGCAGCTCGAGCGCTCTGAGCGCCCTGCGCTACCCGGATTTCGCGCGCTTCATCACCGCGCGCTTCCTGGCCACCCTCGCCGTGCAGATGCAGAGCGTCGCGGTCGGCTGGCAGGTCTACGCGCTCACTGGCGACGCCCTCGATCTCGGACTCATCGGCCTGGCGCAGTTCCTGCCGTTCGTGGCGTTGGTGCTGCCCGCCGGGCACGTCGCGGATCGCTACGACCGTCGCAGGATCCTGGCCCTGTGCTTCGCCACCGAAGTGGTGTGCGGCGTGCTGCTGCTCGGCTTCACGCTCACGGGCTATGCCGAGGTCTGGCCGGTCTTCGCCGTGATGGTGCTGTTCGGCGCCGCGCGCGCCTTCAGCATGCCGGCGTCGCAGGCGATCACACCCAACCTCGTTCCGACCGAGAGCCTGCCCAACGCGATCGCGGTGAATTCCTCCACCTTCCACCTGGCGACGATCGCCGGCCCGACGCTGGGCGGGCTGATCTATCTCGCCGGCCCGGCGACGGTGTACGCCGCCGTCGCGGTCCTGCTGGTCGTTTCCGTGATGCTGATGGTGGCGGTGCGCCTGCCGCGCCTGCCGCCGAGCGATGAGCCGGTAAGCTGGCACACGCTCCTCGAAGGACTGCGCTTCGTGCGCTCGCGGCCCGTGGTGCTCGGCGCGATCTCGCTGGACCTGTTCGCCGTTCTGTTCGGTGGCGCGGTGGCGATGTTGCCGGCGTACGCGAAGGACGTGCTGCACGCCGGACCGACGGGCCTCGGCCTGTTGCGCACGGCGCCCGGCACCGGCGCGGCGCTGTGCGCGATCCTGCTCGCCTTCGCGCCGATCATGCGCAACGTGGGCCGCTGGATGTTCGCCGGCGTGCTGCTGTTCGGCGCGATGACGGTGGTCTTCGGCTCGTCGAAGCACTTTGCGCTGTCGCTCGCGGCACTGTTCCTGCTCGGCGCCGGGGACATGATCAGCGTCTACATCCGCCACATGCTGATTCAGCTCGAAACGCCCGATGCCATTCGCGGGCGCGTCAGTGCGGTCAACGCTGTGTTCATCGGCGCATCGAACGAGCTGGGGGAATTCGAATCCGGCATCACGGCCGTCTGGTTCGGCCTCGTGCGCTCGGTCGTGATCGGCGGCGTTGCCACGCTCGCGGTCGCCTTCCTGTGGATGCGCCTCTTCCCGTCGCTGCGGACGATGGACCTGTTCCCGCCGCCGCGAAAATAGTGGCCCAGCGCCGGGAACGCGCGAGTCTTTCCCGCAAGTGGCGTTGCGTGACCCGGGGTGGCGCCTGCCCGGGCAGGCCTGTATATTCATACAGGCCATGGCCGGCCCGTCCCATCCCCCCATTCCATCCCGCAAGGGTCGCGGCGCGCTCTCGAATCCCGAGGGGCGCTTTGAGACCAAGCGGGTCGAAGTCATCAATGACGGCTGGAGTCACGAGGACGCGGGCGAGCTGCCGCCGCTGCCGACCACGGTCACGGCCGAGCACGCCAAGAGCATCCTGACGCGCAATGACTCGCCGGACATCGGCTTCGAGGTTTCGATCAACCCTTATCGCGGATGCGAGCACGGGTGCGTGTACTGCCTGTCGGGCGACACGGCGATCCTGCTCGCGGAGGGCGGCGAGCGAGCGCTATCGGAGCTGAGGGTCGGCGACGAGATCTGCGGGACGGAGCCTGTGGGCTCAGGCCGGCGCTACGTGAAGACACTGGTTCTGGCGCAGTGGAAAACGAACAAGCCCGCCTTCCGCGTCACTCTCGCCGATGGCACCTCGCTGGTCGCCAGCGGCGATCACCGCTTCCTCACGGCGCGGGGCTGGGTGTTCGTGCACGCGGGCTCGGGAAGTCAGCGGCCTCATCTCGCCGTCGGCGATTCGCTGCTCGGATACGGATCGGCGCACCGGGGCCGGAGCTTGCTAGGCGAGACACTCTCGACCCGGCACGAGCTGCGAGTCGTCGAGCTCGAGTCGACTCGGCGCAAGCAGGACCTGTTCGACATCACCACGGGCACTGGCGACTTCATCGCCAACGGCGTGGTCTCGCACAACTGTTATGCGCGGCCCATGCATTCGTACGTCAATCTCTCGCCCGGCCTCGATTTTGAAACCAGGCTCTTCTACAAGGCCGGAGCCGCGGAGCTGCTGGAGCGCGAGCTGCGCAAGCGCACGTACGTGTGCAAGCCGATCAATCTCGGCGCTGCCACGGATCCTTACCAGCCGATCGAGCGCAAGCTGCAGGTGACCCGTTCGATCCTCGAAGTCCTGCAGCGCTTTCGCAATCCGCTCACCCTCGTCACCAAGTCATCGCTGGTGGAGCGCGACCTCGACATCCTGGGCGAGATGGCCGGGCAAAACCTGGTCAATGTCTACGTGAGCATCACCACGTTGGATGCAGGCCTGAAGCGCACACTCGAGCCGCGCGCCCCGTCGCCCGCGGCGCGGCTGCAGGCAGTGCGGCGGCTGCGCGAGGCGGGAATACCGGTCGGTGTGCTGGTTGCCCCGATCATTCCGGCGGTGAACGACGCGGAGCTGGAGCGCATCGTGGCGGCCTGCGCGCAGGCCGGCGCGGGCACTGTTGGCTATGTGCTGCTGCGCCTGCCCTATGAAGTCAAAGACCTCTTCCGGGAGTGGCTGGAAACGCACATGCCGCTGCGCGCCGCGCACGTCATGTCCCTGATCCAGTCGATGCGCGGCGGGCAGGACAACGATCCCCGGTTTGGCAGCCGCATGCGGGGCGAAGGTCCCTTCGCCGACCTCCTGCGCACGCGGTTCGCCGCCGCCTGCAAGCGCCACGGGCTCGCGCGCTCGCGCGAAGCCTCACTTTCGACAGATCACTTTCGCGTCCCCGGGGCGGTCAGCGAGACCAGCGGACAGCTCAGCTTGCTGTGACGTGACCTCGGTCGAGGCGTTCGTCCCGCAAAAGAGGCAATTTGACGATAGCCCGCGGAACACGGGCCCTCTCTTCCCGGTCTCATCGTCCACGAAGCTTGACGTATACTGGATTCGAAAGCTCCACAAGCGATCCGCGGATTCACCAACCCTGCCTAGAGGTCGCACGGATGAATCGCATAGCGCGTGCAGAGAGGGCGTCGCTCCCGACAGCGATGCAGAGCGCCTCACGTATTCCCCTGCGATGTGCACTTGGCCTGTTGCCCGTGATCCTCACGGGTTGCATGCAGGCGCAGATCCAGGAAAGTCGCGAATTGCAGACAGCCATCACCCGGGAAGAGGCCATCGTGCTGCTGGCGAAGCCCGAGGTCGAAGGCTCGCGCACCGAAGAAGACTTCACCGACTGCGTCGGCGATGACCTCGCGCGCCGCGGCGAGGGCCTCACGGTCCGCGACAACAACGAATTCGTCGACAAGATGTTCCCCTGGTTCGAGCCGTCGACCGCGCCGACGCGCCCCGAGGCGCTCACCGCGCTGTTCGAGCGTCCACAGGTCGCGGCACGCCTGGCGGAAACCGGCGTGCGTTATGTCGTCTGGCTCGGCGGCGCAACGCGCAAGACCGATGGCGGTGGCAGCATTGCCTGCGGCGCGGGACCGGGCGGCGCGGGCTGCATCGGCTTCGGCTGGTGGGAAAAGGAATCGGACTACCAGGCCACCATCTGGGATCTGCGCCAGGCGCGATCCGCGGGCACCGTCACCACGAACGTCACCGGAACCTCGGCGCTGGTCGGCGCGGTGGTGCCGTTGCCGTTCATCGCGCGCGTCCAGGGAACGGCGTGCGACCGCATGGCGTCACAGTTGCGTACCTTCCTGCTCGGCGAAGATGCCTCGGGCGAAGGACAGCAGGTCAGCGCGCAGTAGTCAGCGCCTGGCAACCGAATTGAGTTGAGGATTCCCCTCATGTCCAAGCGCCACCTTTCTCTGCTTGCAACCGCGCTCCTGTTCGCGGCCTGCGCCTCCGGGCCTCCCGGACCTGGCGGCGGCGGAGGCATACCCGGAGGCGTCCCCGGTGGAACGGACGGCGGTACGGGCACCGGAACCGGCGGTGGTTTGCCATCGCCCGTGCCTTCTCCTTCGCCCGGCGGCACTGGCGCCGGCTTGCCGAGTCCGGACGGCGGGGTGCCATCCCCCGTGCCGACTGTCGGCACTGGCGAGAGCGGCGACGGCAAGGGCACAACCGAAGGAACGAGTGAGGGTAGCGACGGCACGGGCGGGACCCCCACGGCCACCGGCGCCCCGCGTCCCGAATCCGGCCAGGGCGACGGTCAGGGCCGTGGCCCGCAGGTCAATGGCGGGCAGGCACAGACCGAGGGCGAGCGCACCACGCAGCGTAACGCCCAGATGGACGATTCCCTGGGGCGTTTCGACGAAATGATCCGCAACGAGCGCGAGCAGATCGCGCGCGATCGCGACGCCCGCTCCGGCACGGGCACGGGCGACGGCACCGGCGATACCGCCGGGGACTCTGCGGAAGGCGATCAGGAAGGCCAGAAAGAGGGTGAGAAGGACGGCGACATGAAGTCGGGGGAACCGGCAATGGCGGATGGCCGGGAGAACTCGAAAGGCGACATGAAGTCTGACGCCAAGACAGCCGGCAGCAAAGGCGGTGGCGTAGGCGGCAGCGGTGGCGTCAACGGGCCGAGCGATGCCGTGGGCCCGGTCCCTGACGGCAGCGACGACGACATCATCGCGCGGCAGATCCGCGAAGCTGCCGAGAAGGAAACGGACCCGGAGCTGCGCGACAAGCTCTGGAAGGAATACATCGAGTACAAGAAGAACGCCAAGAAGAAGTGAGGCACGACATGCAGACCGTGGGGCAGATGAGAACAGGATCGGGCGCTTCGCTCGGGCGTGCGGGCGCCGTGCTCGCCCTGACTGGCGCCGCGCTGCTCGCCGGCGGCTGCATGGTCAAGGAAACGCGCCCGCTGCCGAAGGTCAACGCGATCCAGGCGCAGGCCGAGATTCCCGCCAACGAGCTGCTCGACGTCGGTGTGCGTGTGTTCGATCCGGGCATTCCCGCCGAAATCGCCAACGATCCGGAGGAGCTCACCGACAAGGGCATCTTCCCCGACGTGCGCCGCGCCGAAGCGCGTCACCTCGCGATGAACCTGCGCGACACGCTCGAGGGCTCGGGCCAGTGGGGCGCCGTGCGCGTCACGCCCGCGAACGCCGAATTCATCGACCTGGTGATCAGCGGCAAGATCGTCCAGTCCTCGGGCAAGCTGCTGAAGCTGCAGGTGGCCGCGCGCGATTCGACCGGGCGCGTGTGGCTGGAGCAGAAGGAATACGAGCAGCAGGCCGACGTGGGCTCTTACCTCTCGGAAGCGGCGATCAAGCTGCGCGACCCGTTCCAGAACATCTACTCGCAGATCGCCAACGACATCCTGGCGGCGCGCAGGAAGCTCACCAGCACCGACCTCGTCGGCATCCGGCGCATCACCGAAATGCGCTTCGCGAACGATCTCGCGCCGCAGGCGATGACCGGCTACCTGAGCCAGGACGCCAAGGGACACTATCAGCTGGCGCGACTGCCGGCGGACGGCGATCCGGTGCTCGATCGCATCCAGCGCATCCGCGATCGCGACGGTGCGCTCATCGACACGGTCAGCGACTACTACGGCAACTTCAGCCAGCGTCTCGACGATCCTTACGACAACTGGCGCCGCTACAGCTACGAGGAAATCGTCAAGGAAGAGAAGCTCAAGTCGCAGGCGCGCACGCGCATGATCATGGGCGCCGCGGCGATCGTCGGCGCGGTGCTGATTCCGTCGCAGTGCCACCCGTACGACTACAACTGCCGGCGCATCGAAGGCGCGGCACGCACCGCGGCCGCCGGTGGCGGCATCGCGGGCATCGTCAGCGGTCTGAAAAAGAGCGCCGACGCGAAAGTACACACGAGCGCGATCCGCGAGCTCGCCAGCTCCTTCCAGTCGGAGGTGGCGCCGCAGGTCGTCGAGGTTGAGGGGCGCACGCTCAAGCTGACGGGAACTGCCGAAGAGCAGTATCGTCAGTGGCGCGAGATGCTGCGCGAGCAGTACCTGGAGGAGACCGGCGGCGTGGGCGCCCAGGCGGCGACGGACACCGGTAACCCGGCCCAGACCCCTTCGAGCACGCCGACGACCTCACGCTGAAGGCATCATGCTGAATCTCTCGGGCGGACAACGTCTGTCTGCGCGCTACATCGTGCGCGAGCGCCTCAGCCGCGGCTCGCTCGGCGAAACCTGGCGCGCGCTCGACGAATCGCGCAATCGCGAAGTGATCGTCAAGGTGCTGCGCGACGACGTCGCGCGCACGCCTGCCGCGCTCGACAGTTTGCGCGCCGAGCTCGACGCCGCGCGTCGCGTGGCGCATCCCGGCCTCGCTTCCGGCTATGCGCTCGAGTGCGAGCCGGACGGCAACTGTTTCCTGGTGCGCGACTACATCGAGGGCCGGGACCTGTCGTCGCTGCGCGCGCAGCCCTGGCGTCTGGTCGTGCCCGCGCTGGTGGACGTCGCGGAAGCCCTGGCGGCCATGCATGCGCAGAGCCTCGTGCATCGCGACCTCAAGTCGAGCAACGTCATCGTCGCGCCCGACGGCTCGGTGCGCGTGATCGATCTGGCAGCCACCGCGCTGGCCGGCGACGCGGGTGCTGCCGCAGTCGGCTCGCCGTACAGCCAGAGCCCACAGCAGCTCGCCAGCGAGGCTCCGCAGCCCTCGGACGACATCTACGCCTTCGGCGCGCTTCTCTACGAGCTGCTCGGCGGGTATCCGCCGTTCTATCCGAACTTCAACCGCGAACGCGTCATCGCCGAGGCGCCCACGCGCCTGCGGCCGGTGCACTCCGCGCCCGCGGCGCTGGTCACCCTCGCTACGAGCCTGCTCGAGAAGAATCCCGAGCGCCGTCCCCATTCCCTGTCTGAAGTGTCGGCGCAGCTGCGTGAGCTGCTGGGCAAGAGCGACGAGGAGCTGGTGGCGAGCAACGCGGCCGTGCTGAGTGAAGCAGCCGCGGCAGGCCCGCGCACGGAAAGCGTGATTCGCCCGATCGTGCGTCCGCCGGATCGTGCCGCGACCCGCACCGCGTCAGGCGCGAGCCGACGCAGAACCTGGTTCGTTGCGGCGGGCATCGCATCGCTCGCAGCCGTTGCGGTCGCGGTGTTCGTGGCGCTCCCCGAGTACGCACCGCCGCCTCCCGCCAACGCGCCCGCCGCCTCGATCGATGCGCCGGCAAAGAAGCCGGCCGAACCGGTCGACCTCGAGGCGCTGGCTGCGCAGATGGACAAGGCCGAGCAGGCGCAGGGCGCGTTCGAGTCGATGTACAAGTCGCTCGAGACGCGCGGGGCGGCCGAGTGGGCTGCCGAGCCGTTCGCCGCGTCTCGCGAGCTGGGCGTACAGGCCGACGAGCAGTTCGAAGAGCGCGAGTTCACCGCCGCGCAGGAAACGTACAAGAAGGCCCTCGAGCGGGTGCAGGAAGCCTCGGATACCGCCGCCCAGGTGGTGGAGCGCGAGCTGGCGCGCGGCACCGCCGCTCTCGCGGCGGGGCAGTCAATTCCCGCCCGCGACGCGTTCGCACTGGCCAGGCGCGTCGAGCCGCAGAACGCGGCAGCGGCGCGCGGCGCCGCCCGCGCCGCGACGCTGGATGAAGTGACCGGGCTGCTCACGGCCGCAAGCAACGATGAGCGCGCCTCGCAGTGGAGCGAAGCGCTCGCCAAGTACCGCCGCGCGCTGGAGCTCGATGCGCAAACGACGAGTGCGACCGAGGGCGTCAAGCGGGCGGAGGCACGCATCGCGGGCGATGCCTATGCCTCCGCGATGTCGCAGGGTCTTGCTCATCTCAATGCGGGGCGCCTCGGCGAGGCCCGTGCCGCGTTCGGCCGGGCTGGGCAGGTGCGGCCGGGTGCCCGCGAGGTCCGGGACGCTCTCGCGCAGGTCGCCGACGCGGAGAAGCGGCGCACGATCGCCGCGCACCGGGCGGCGGCGGAAGAGCACGAGCGTGCCGAGCGCTGGGAAAAGGCCCTGGCGGAGTACGACGCCGCGCTGGCCGTCGACAACGCCGTGGAGTTCGCGCGACAAGGGCGCGAGCGGGTCGTGCCGCGTGTCGAGCTCGCGAGGAACCTGGAAGTGCACGTCAGCAAGCCCGAGCGGCTCACCAGCGCGGCGGTGCGCCAACAGGCGTATCAGCAGCTCGCCGAAGCCGAGCGCATCTCTTCGCCGGGCCCACTGCTCGCACGACAGATTTCCCAGGTGCGCACCAACCTCAAGATGGTGGAGGTGCCAGTGCGCGTAGCGCTCGAGTCCGACAATGCCACGGTGGTCGTGATCCATCGGGTCGGGCCGCTGGGCGCTTTCGAGCGTCGCGAGGTGGACCTGCTGCCGGGGCGCTACACTGTGGTCGGGACGCGCATGGGCTTTCGCGACGTCCGCCGCGAGATCGACGTCGTGCCCGGCCAGGCCCCGCCACCGGTCCTCATTCGCTGCGAGGAACGCATTTGAGCGCGCCACTTCGAAGCTCCACTCCGGGAAGCACCGTCCCGGCACAATCCGACCTGAGACTGATCGACCCGCTCGGCGAGCGCCGCGTGGCGCGCGAAGAGCTGCCGCTCACCATCGGCGGTGAGGGTGCCCGCATTGCCGTCCCCGGCATCAGGGCCGACCTCATCGTCGGTGAGATCGGCACTGACGAGGACGGGGTCTACGTCGAGGCGGCATCCGCCGTGCCGGAGAGCACGAGCCGCCTGCGCGTGAACGGCCGCGTGCCGCAGGAGCGCCAGCGGTTGCAGGCGAACGACGTCCTCGCGGCCGGCGAGGCGCGCATCTTCGCCGACGTCGATGCGCGTTCCACGACGCTGCGCGTCGTGCACCAGGCCGACAACGCCACTGCCGCACCGCTGGTGGACGAGGAAGCCCAGGCGGGCACGCTGGAAGACGAGTCGACTTCTCAGACCATCACGCGCGCGCGCTTCTCGCGATTCGCTGGCGGACGCACAGCACGCGCACGTTCCTCCGTCGGCTGGCGCTGGGCGGTGGCCGCCGGCAGCGCCGCGGTCGCCCTGATCATCTGGTTCTTCGCCATTGCCGTGTCCGTGCAGGTGCGCGCGGACCCGCCGGCCGCGGAAGTCGACTTCGAGGGTGCCTGGCCGGAGATCAGCCTCGGCGATCGTCACCTGGTGCGTCCGGGCGCGTACACGCTCGTGGCTTCGAGCGAAGGCTTCGAGACCACGCGCCGTCCCGTGCGTGTGGGTGGCGGCGCCGATCCGCGCGTCGACGTCGCGCTGCAGCGCCTGCCCGGCAAGGTCAGCTTCGACACGAAAGGCATCGCCGCCACGGCGAGCGTGGACGGCAAGGCGCTCGGCGCCCTGCCGGGCGTATACCAGGTGCCAGCCGGAGAGCACGAAATGATCGTGCGCGCGGCACGCTACCTGGAGCTCGAGACGAAGATCGACGTCGAGGGCGGCGGTCTGCCGCAGGACATCGAGCTCCAGCTCACGCCGGCCTTCGCGCCGGTCACAGTCGAGTCCAAACCCGCCGGTGCGCGCGTCCTGGTGAATGGCCAGGAAGTCGGCGTCACGCCGCTGACCACCGAGATCGACGGTGGCAGTCACACCGTCACGCTCGTCTCCGAGGGTTTCAAGAACTGGGAGAGCGCGATCCAGGTCCAGGCCAACACGCCGCAGAAGATCGGGCCCGTAGAGCTCGGCTTGCCGGACGGCAAGCTCACCGTGCGCTCCCGGCCGGCGCAGGCGGACGTCGCGATCGCCGGCAGCTACCGCGGGCGCACGCCGCTGGAAATCGATCTCGCGCCGGGCGTCGAGCACGAAATCGTCGTGCAGCGGGCCGGCTACGAACCGGCGCGGCGTCGCCTGCCCATCAGGCCTGCGGAGCGCCTGGCGCTGGAGGTCGCGCTCAAGCCGATCCTCGGCGAAGTCACCGTACGCGGCGAACCCGCGGACGCAGTGCTGTTCATCGGCGGCGAGCAGCGCGGCCCGGCCAATCAGACCTTGAGCCTGCCCGCCGTCGAGACGGCGATCGAGGTTCGCAAGCCGGGCCTCGAGACTTTCGCGATCACGGTCACGCCGCAGCCGGGGATCGCGCGCGTGGTGGAATACCAGCTGCAGAGCGCGGAGGAAAAGCGCGCCGCGAAATTCCCGGCGACGGTGCAGCTCAAGAGCGGTGGGGAAGTGAAGCTGATGCCGACGGGCACGTTCCAGATGGGCAGCCCGCGGCGCGAACCTGGCCGGCGCGCCAACGAGTCGCAGCGCAACGTGACACTCCAGCGGCCGTTCTACATGGGCACGCACGAGGTCAGCAACGGCGAGTTCCGGCAGTATCGCAAGGAGCACCTTTCCGGGGTCGTGGGCGAGCGATCCCTCGATCTCGACAAGCAACCCGCCGTCAGCCTCAACTGGCGCGAAGCCGTCGAATTCTGCAACTGGCTGAGCGAACAACATGGCCTCCCGGCTGCCTATGTGAAGAGCGGTGAACGAATGGTGCCGGTGAGTCCGATGACGACAGGGTTCAGGCTGCCGACCGAGGCGGAATGGGAATGGGTGGCGCGCTATGAGCGCGGCGCCGCAACCCGACGTTTCCCCTGGGGCCCGGCGCTGCCCGTCGCGGCGAACTCCGGCAACTATGCGGACACGGCCGCGGCCGAAGTCATCGGCGGCGGCCTCGAGGGCTACACGGACGCGTTCATCGTCACTGCACCGGTCGGCTCGTACGCTGCGAACGCGCTTGGCCTCTACGACATCGGCGGCAACGTGCAGGAATGGGCGCACGACTACTATTCGTCGTACATCGACCTGCGCCAGGGCTCCGACGTCGACCCGATGGGGCCGACCAGCGGGCTGTCGCACGTCGTGCGCGGCTCGAGCTGGCGCACCGCGAGCATCACCGAGCTGCGGCTCGCGTTTCGCGACGCCGCCGAAGGCCGCAGCCAGCACCTGGGCTTCCGCGTAGCGCGCTACGCGGAGTGAGCACACCGATGAGCGGCATCCCCCGATTCGTCACCTCGCGTTCCCTGCCGGGGCTGCTCGTCGCTGCCGTGATGGCCGCTGGCGCCGCGCTGGCCGGCCCCGCCCTGGCCATTGAAGTGCCGAAGGACGAAGCCGCGAAGGAGCAGGCAAAGGCAACAGCGAAGGAACAGGGCAAGGATCCGGGGTCGACACAGCCGCAGGGCGGCGCGGCGCAGGCGCCGGAGCAATCGCCGACAGCGCAGACCCAGGAGCCGCCGCCGTCGACGCAATCACCGCCAGCACAATCGCCACAAGCACAATCACCACAAGCTCAATCGCCACAAACTCAATCGCCACAAGCACAATCGCCGCCAGCTCAGTCGCCGCCCGGGCAGTCGTCTCCCGCGCAGGCGGAACAGAAACCGGCCGCGGCGCCTGCGAAGGAACCGACGGCAGAAGAGAAAGCGCGTGCGGCTGCGGCTGCCGCGAACGAAGCGGCGGCAGCGGCTGAAGAAGCCGCTGCTGCGGCCAAGGCGCCGAAGCGTTTCATTCCGTCGCAGCGCTCCGAAGCGGACAGCAGCGCGACGTTCCCCATCGATATCTGACAGTGGACAACCGACCAATGGAAAACATTCAGCAGGCCCAGCAGGTCACCCGGGCGCGCCTGGTGCGCGCGCCCAGCGAATTCGTCATCACGGTGGTTTCGCTGATCGTCATCATCATCGTCGTGCAGGCGTTCTATGCGATCGCCGTGCGGCCGCGGGCAGAGTCGCTGATGCAGCTGCAGCGCGAGCAGGCGCGCAACGATCCGACTCTGCACGCCGACCGCTCGCTGTGGGTGATCATCAAGGACTACGAGCAGGAGACGTGCATCATCCTGTTCATCTGGTCGTTGAGCCTGCTCTGCTACAAGTCGTATCTGCTCGGCCGCGACCGCAAGCTCCTGGACGCCGACGTGCTGCACGTGCCCGAGGGGCTGCGGGTCCTGCCGCAGGATTCGCGTGAGTACTCGCGGCAGCTCGAGCAGCTCGCACCGGAACAGCGCCGCCTCCTGCTGCCGCGCGCGCTGACCGCGGCGCTCAATCGCTTCGGCGCGACCCACAATGTGCAGGACGCCGCGTCTGCGGCGCGCGAGGTCTGCGAATCGGAGGCGGCCCGTCTCGATTCGGAGAACGCGATGTTGCGCTACACCGCCTGGGCAATCCCGGCCATCGGCTTCATCGGCACGGTGCGCGGCATCGGCGACGCGCTGTCGACGGCGCATCGTGCGATGAGCGGCGACATTTCCGGCGTCACCGAGGGTCTCGGTATCACCTTCAATGCGACGCTGATCGCCCTGCTGCTCAGCATCCTCGTGATGTTCATGCTGCACCAGCTTCAGCTTGCGCAGGAGCGCTTCGTGCTCGACACCGAGTCGTACATCGATTCGCGGCTGGTGCGGCACCTGCGGGCGGCCGAGCGCACATGAGCGTCGCGGCGCTCGAGCTCAACGACGTCGGTCTCACGCTCGCGCTCGACGGAGAAGTCGCTGCGCCGAGCCCGGCCTACGCGTGGTTCGGGCGCGGCCCGCTGACGGTCGGCGAGCCGGCACGTGCAGCCGCACGACTCGAGCCGCTGAACGTCTCCAACCGTTTCTGGTACGAGCTCGACGATCGGCCGTTGCCGGCGCTGCCAGCCGCCGGGCGCTCCAACGCCGACCTCGCGTTCGAGCACCTCACCGCGGTCTGCGGACCGATGCGCGAGCGCCTGCAGCAGGTCGTCGCAGTCGTTCCCGGTTCCATCCAGCCGCGACAGCTGATGTTGCTGCTCGGCATCGCGCGCGAAGCGCAGGTCCCGCTGGCGGGCTTCGTGGACGCAGCGGTCGCCGCCGCGGCGGCCTGGGGCGGGCAGGGGCGCTTCATCTACGTCGACACGCACCTGCACGAGGCTGTTCTCACCGCGGTGGAAGTGGGCGCACAGGCGCGCCGCGAGCGATTTGAAGCATTGCCGCGTGCCGGATGGCAGGCATTCACCGATACCTGGATGAAGCTCATCGCGGACAGTTTCGTGGCGCGCACGCGCTTCGACCCGATGCACGATGCGCAGAGCGAGCAGAGCCTGTTCGCAGCCTTGCCCGGCTGGCTCGCGCAGCTGCAGGCGGAGCGCGCGATCGAAGCGGAAATTGCCGTCGGCGGCGAGACCCATCGCGTACCCCTGACGCTCGAGCAGATCGAGAACGAGGCGCAGCCCTTGTACGGCCAGATCGTGCTCGCGGCGCATCGCCTGCGGCGCGCCGGACATGCCACCACCATCGCCCTGAGCGACCGCGCCGCGCGCCTGCCCGGCCTGCTCGCGCGCTTCAACGAATTTCACGATTGCGACGTGGTGGTTTTCGCAGCCGCCGCGGCGCCGCTCGCGGCCGCCACCCTCGATCGCCCCTGGAGCGTCGATGACGAGAGGGCCGAGCTGATCCGCTCGGCGACGCCGCTGGGCGCTGAGGTTGTGGCTCGCCTGGCTCCCGCGGTTGCGCAGCATGCACAGGCGGGTGTCGCCGCCGCAGCACCCACGCACGCGTTGTACCGGGGCATGGCGCACGTCATGAGCGTGAAACCCCTGGTGATCGGCACGGGCGCGCCCGGACTCGGCGTCAACCTGCAGATCGGCGAGGCGAGCGCCGGCATCTCCCGCGTGCACTGCTCGCTGCTGCGCGGCGGCGACGGCAGCGCGACGGTGATCGATCACAGCCGCCACGGCACGTGGCTCAACGACGAGCGCGTCGTCGGCCGTGCGCCGCTGCGCGCAGGCGATCGCCTGCGCATCGGCAGCCCCGGCGTCGCGATCGAGCTGATCGCGGTCGGCTGACACGAGCCGCGCAAGCCGGAGCCGCAGGACTCACGCAGCCGCAAGACCGACATGCCGCGTCGCCGCCAGATCCAGATCTTCACGATGTCGTTCCTCGACGCCATCACCTGCGGCTTCGGCGCGGTGGTGCTGCTGTACATGGTGATGAGCGCGCAATCGGGCGTGCAGACCATCCGCAAGAACGACGAGCTCGCGGCCGAGGCCTACAAGCTCGAGGAGCAGGTGCTGGTCGGCTACAAGAACCTCGTGGTCCTGCGCAACACGCTCGAGAAAACCAACGAGGATCAGGCGCGCGCCTCGGGCCGCACGCTCTTCGTGCTCGAGGAGCTGCAGCGCATGCGCAACGAAACCGCGCGCTACTCCGGCGACAGCCTCGCGCGCCGCGCGCACGTCAACAAGCTCAAGGCCGACGTGCTCTCGCTCGAGGAGGGCACCCGGCGACTCGAGGGCGGCACGAACGTGAAGGGGCCCGAGGGCGATCAGCTGCGCGGCTTTCGCGGCAGCGGCAACCGTCAATACCTGACCGGCGTCAAGCTCAACGGCAAGCGCATCCTGGTCCTCGTCGACGCCTCCGCCAGCATGCTCGACGAGACGCTGGTGAACGTGCTGCGCATGCGCAACCTGCCCGACGTGCAAAAGATGCTCGCGCCCAAGTGGCAGCGCGCCGTGCGCACGGCGGATTGGCTGTCCACGCAGATCCCGCCCGACGCCAATTTCCAGATCTACACGTTCAATACGCAACCTGCCGTGCTGGTCGAGGGTACAGACGGGCAGTGGCTGGCGGGCAGCGACGTAGCGCAGCTCAACGGCGCGATCGAAGCCTTGCGGCGCACCGTGCCGCGCGAGGGCACGAGCCTCATCAATGCGTTCAACGTCTCGAAGCGCCTCAACCCGCAGCCCGACCAGATCGTCATCGTCACCGACGGTCTGCCGACGCAGGGACCCACCGCGCCCGCGATCCGCAAGTCCGTGGACGCCGACCAGCGCGCCAAGCTGTTCGATCAGTCCCTCGCTGGGCTGCCCAGCGGCGTGCCCGTGAGCGTGATCCTGCTGCCGATGGAAGGGGACCTGCCCGCACCGAGCCGCTTCTGGCGCCTGGCGCGCGAGACCGGCGGCGTGTTCATGATGCCTTCGAGGGACTGGCCGTGAAGCTCCGGCGCCACGAGACCGAAGTCTTCAGCATGTCGTTTCTCGACTGCATCTGCTGCGGCTTCGGCGCGATCATCCTGCTGCTCGTCATCACCGAGGCCGGGCGCCCGATCGTCCTCGAGCGCCAGAGTACGGACCTCGACGGCCAGGTCGCGCGGCTGCAGGAGGAGCTGTACGAGATCCGCGGCGAGACCGACATGCTGAACCGCGAGCTCAAGGGCCGGATCGAAGAGCTCACGCGCGATCGCTCCCAGCTGGCGCGGCTGCAGGGCGACCTCACGGACATCAAGGGCGAATTTGCCGCGAGCAGGAAGGACGCTGCGGTGCAGAACATCATGGAGGACCAGCTCGTCGCCGCGTACCAGCGGCTGACTGCCGAGATGCAGAGGCTCCTGGCGGCGGGCTACCGGCGCAAATCCACGGAGGCGGTCGGCGGCATCCCGGTCGACAGCGAGTACATCATCTTCGTGATCGACACCTCGGGGAGCATGCAGGAGAACCACTGGCCCCGCGCGTACCAGACCCTGAACGAGATCCTCGACATCTATCCGCGCGTGAAGGGCATCCAGGTCCTGGACGACGAAGGCGCCTACATGTTCAGCGGCTATCGCGGCCAGTGGATTCCCGACACCCCCGCGCGCCGCAAGGCTATCATCGACCGCATGAAGGGCTGGGAATCGTTCAGCAATTCGAGCCCGGTCGAGGGCATCACTGCGGCGATCCGCACGTTCTGGGCGCCCGACAAGAAGATCAGCATCTACGTGTTCGGTGACGACTTCACCGGCGAGTCGATCCAGGCGGTGCTCGACACCACCGATCGCATCAACCGCGAGGAAAACGGCCAGCGCCGCGTGCGCATCCACGGCATCGGTTTCCCGATGCCGAACCGAGTCCCGCAGTACGGCAACTACCGCTTTTCGGCGCTGATGCGCGCGCTCTGCGACCGCAACGGCGGCACGTTCGTCGGCCTGCAGGGCGAGGACGAGAAGAAGAAACTGGAAAAGAAGGGGAAGAGCGGATGAACGCACCAGCCAGGCGCGTGCCCGTGGCGTCGCGATCGTTCCTCCTGACCGGGCTCGCGCTCGCGCTCGCCGCCTGCGGCGCCGTGCAGGTCGGCACCGACGTGGAATTCCCCAAGCCGCTGGTCGACGAGCTGCCGATGACGGTGGGCGTCTACTACAGCGACGAATTCACCAAGTACGCGCACGCCGAGCAGCGCTGGGGCACCGAGTGGAAGATCGAGCTCGGCAAGTTCCACGTGCGCATGACCGACCGCCTGTTCGACTCGGCGTTCCGCGACACGGTGCACGTCAAGAGCCTGGGCGACCTGCCCGGCGAGCAGCCGCTGCGCGCTGTGGTCGAGCCGCGCATCGAGCTGTATTCGTTCATCACGCCGCGCGACACCGGCGCCAAGTACTACGCGGTGACCATCCGCTACCGCCTCAACGTGTTTGCGCCCGACGGCCGGCTCGCCGATTCGCTCACGTTCACCGGCTACGGCAGCTCGCCTTCGAGCGGCATGACCAGCACCAACCCGATGGTCCTCGCGACCAAGGCCGCGATGCGCGACGCGGCGGCGAAATTCCTGGTGCAATTCCCCGAGCAGCCCGTAACCAAGAAGATGATCGCGGAGCTGCCGCTGATCGAGGAACCGGCGACCGCGGTGGCCGGCGCGAATTCGACCGCGCAACCGGTGGCGGCCGACGACGTGGTGATCGAATCCGTGCCGATCGTCGATACGCAGTCCCCAGCCCCGGGCGGTACGACGCCGGTGCCGACCGAGAAGAAGGATGGCGCTGGCGGCACGACGCCAACGCCCGCACCACCGACCGACTCGCAGCAACCGGGATCGACGCCTTCGACACCGTCCGGCACGTCAACACCAGCGCCGTCACCCGATAGCAAGCCGCCCGCTGCGCCGACGCCCGAGAAGCCACGCAACTCGCCGCCGGCGCCGCCGACGGATGCTCAGCCGTTGTTGAACGCGGAAGACGCGCGCAGCGTCATGCGGAAGGCCGATTGGTAGGGATGACGGCGTAGAGGACCTGGCGATGGCGCACGCCGGTCGTCGCGGCCGGTTTGCCATCGACGAAGCGCGGGCGGTAACGTGCCCGTCGGATCGCGATCTGCACCGACTTTTCCTGTGCGTCGCTGCCGTTCGAGGACACGGTGCGCGGATCCACCACGCGACCCTCGGCGCTCACCGTGAACTCCACCTCGATCGCGTGCTCGGTCATCTCGTCGTCATCCTTGTCGGAGCGCTTGTTGGCGCTCGACGGCGGGCGATAGTAGAGCTGCACCGGCTGGCTCATGGCCGTGGTGCCGGGCCCGTTCGGCCCTGAGAGCGCGGTCCAGGCGTCGACGTACGCGCGCCGCGCATCGAGTGGCTTGCCGCCGAGCGAGTACCAGTCGCCCAGGTCGAGCAGCGTTTCGCCGCGCAGCCCGGCGTGCTCGGGCCGGTCGGCGAGCACGGTGAGCGCGAGCTTGAGCGCTTCTTCGCCGTCACCGTCCAGCCGGCTCGGACGGTTGTCCGAGACGGACGGCATGGTGCCGAGCGTGCCGGACATGCTGCTGCTGAACTCGCCGCGCTCGTCCATGTCCGCGCTGCCGTAGAGGTACTCGTTGAGATAGGTGCGAGCGATGCCGCGCAACGGTGGTACCACCGCCGGATCGCGCTTGCCCACCGTCTTGCTCAGGATCTCCAGGGAGCGCGCATGGGCGGCGCGCGACATCCGATAGCGCCCGGTGGAGTCGCACCACTGCGCGTTGCGAGCCAGCACCGGGAGCATGCGCGGATCGTCCCGCCCGAAGGAGTTCTCGCTCAGGCGCAGGGCGTATTGCTGCTCGCGATCGACGTCGCTCGTCTGGTTCAGCGCGATGTAGCTTTCGACCAGCGACTCGACCAGCGGCAGCTGCTGGATGTTGAACAGCCCGTCGAGCTTGCGGCTCACGTCCACCGCGCGTCGCAGGGACGAAGCGGCGTTCTGGTACTGGCCGCCCGCGTAATAGGCGATGCCGAGGCCGTGCAGCGGCTCGATCACCTCGCGCGAGTAACCGCCCTCGCGCGCCTCGGCGATGCGCAACGCGCGCCGATACGCGGTTTCTGCACCGTACAGGTTGTTGAGCCGCATCTGCGTGGTGCCGAGATTGACCAGCGGCGTGATCAGCTCGGCGTGATCGGCGCCGAAGTGCTGCTCGGTCAGCGTGACGACCTGCTCGGCGGCGGGCAGCGCCTCGGTGAAGCGGCGCGCCGTGAAGTGGTCGCGAAATTGCTGGTAGGCAGACCCCCGATCCGGTTTTGGGGCTGTTGCTGGGGCGGCGACGGCCGTGTTTGCGGTTGTGGTCTCCACCTTGGGCGGCGTAGTCCGCTTACTGCTCGACGGCGCCGGAGTGCCCTTTGTGGCCGATCCTGGGGTCGCTGACGGCGTTGCTGGCGGGGTTGCTGCCGGTGTGGCGGGCTTCTGCTCCGCTGCTCCGCCCGTCGGTCCCTGAGTAGCCAGTTTCGGGGGTTCCTGGGCCTGCGCCAGGTCTGCTGCGGCGAGGACCACGCTGCCCGTGAAGACGGCTATCAGCGAGATCAGGCGGCCCGTCGGTCGCCCTTTTCGGAGCCCTTCTGAAACAGATAGTGCGATACCAGCCATTCGTGCCCGCCTCGGAAGCCCCACAACTCGGCGCACGCCATGAAGAACACGCGCCAATATACCCACCATCTGGCGGCGGCGCCCTTGCCGTAAGTGCCCTCAAGCACGGGCATGATGTCATGCCTGTGCGCATCCATGTTGGCCAGCCATGCCTCGCTGGTCTGCTGGTAGTGCCAGCCACTGACCTGCCAGTGATCCATCAGGCGCAGGTCGCGCTGGAAATACAGCAGCAGATCGTCGCTGGGCATGATGCCGCCCGTGAAGAAGTACCGTGCCATCCAGTCATTCGCGTCGCGCACCTCGAACGGATAGGCGTACCGCGAATGCGTGAAGATGTGCACGAACAACGTGGCGCGCGGCGCCATCCAGCCTGCGATCCTGCGCAGCAGCTCTTCGTAGTTGCGCATGTGCTCGAACATCTCCACCGACACCACCCGGTCGAACTCGGTGCCGGCGGGGAATTCGAGCGCGTTCATGTCGGCAGTCAGGATCCGGACATTGGCCAGGCCGGCTTGCGCTGCGCGCGCCTCGATGAACTGCCGCTGCGTCCGCGAGTTCGACACTGCGGTAATGGTGGAGTTCGGGAAGCGGGCCGCCATCCATAGCGTCAGGGACCCCCAGCCGCAGCCCAGCTCGAGAATGCGGTCCCCATCCGCGAGCCGGGCGCGCGCGGCCGTGAGCTCGAGCATCTGGGCTTCGGCGTCGCCCAGTTGATCGCGGATCAGGTTGCCGTCGCGGCCCTGGCTGCCGCTGCCGTGACTGCCGGGGCTCTGACTGCTGCCGGCGTGGCGCCGAAGCTCGTGCCGGAAGTAGCAGCAGGAATACTTCAGGTGCGGCCCCAGGACCGCTGTGAAGAATTCGCTCGGCAGCTCGTAGTGCTGTGCGTTGGCATCGGCGGTGTTGATGGCCACCGGGCTCAGCTTCAGGCGTGCCACCAGGTCCAGCTTGTGCCGCAGGTTCAGCTCCGGCGCACCCCGGTCTTCCTCCGCGAGACGCGCGCGCAGGAGCTGGCGGATGCCGATCCGGATCAACCAGTCCGGCAGCAATCCGCGTTCCATGAGCCGCATCGTCCACGGCGTGTGCGCGGCTGCGCCCGGCGCCGTTTCGCTTCGCGCTGCCTCGTTCGGCGCCTGGTCGGATGATGGATGGGCGGGCCGCGCCCCGGTCACTGCGATGCTCATAGGTGCGAAGGTCTCCTCGGAAACCAGGGTACGAACGCGCTGGTGCGTTGCTGATAGTCGCGGTAACGCTCGCCCTTGCTGCGCAACGCCTGTTCCTCGGTGGCAGGGATGCCGGTGACGCGGACCAGGAAATACAGCATCAGCACGGGTGCACCGATCGCGATCCAGCCGAACTGGGAGGCGCCCGCGATCACGGCGTACCCCACCCAGATCAACCACTCGAAGAAATAGTTCGGATGGCGCGAGTAGCGCCAGAGTCCGACGTCGCACACCGCGCCGCGGTTGGCGGGAGTGCGCTTGAATGCCGCGAGCTGCGCGTCGGCGACGCTCTCGCCGAGCAGCCCGGTCACGCAGATCGCCGCGCCGATCCACTCGAGCGTCTGCCAGTGGGGGTAGCGATTCATGCACGCGAGCAGCAGCGGCACGGACAGAAACACGTTGAGCAGGGCCTGGAACTGGAAGAACGCGAGGAACTTGCCATTGAGGTTGCCGCGGGCGCCCCATTCCTTGCGCAGCTGAACGTAGCGACCTTCCTCGGGCTGCCCGACGATGCGCTTCGCCAGGTGCGTCGCCAGCCGAACGCCGTGCACGACGAAGAGCGCTGCGATCAGGATCTTGCGAGGCACCCAGCCGGGCGCGAGAAAGCCGTACAGCAGAGCGAGCAGGGCGAAGTTCCCAGCCCAGCCGACGTCGACGTAGCTGAAGTTGCGGTCGCCGATGCTCAGCACCCACAGCACGAGCATGACGGCTGCGCAGGCGACGGCGCCTATCGCGAGCAACAGCCAGGACGAGTCGATTTCCATGGTTCGGCGTCCGTGCGCGTTTTCAGGAACGCGCCGTCAAGAGCTGCTCCAGCGGCGCGCCTTGCGGCAGGCGTTGCAGCTGCAGGAGCACGTACGCCGACATGGCGACGTTGCCGAGGAGCATGATTGCGAGGAACCACCCGACGCGCGCTGTCCAGCGCCGCTCCTTCCAGGCGACCCAGACATAGAAGGTGATGAAGCCATAGTAGGCATCGATCAGGGTTGCGATGGTCCAGTAGCGATCGGGAGCACGGGTCAGGCCGCTCCACTCCCAGAGGGGTTGCTGCACGCACGCCCACAGGTTGTACGCGGTCAGGGAGGCCAGGATGAAGCCGAACAGGATGCGCAGGCCGAGCCGGCTGTCGATTGCCATGTTCCCACCTCGACTATCCTTTCGGACGGCGCCCGCGGCCGGATTCACCCAGGGGCGGCGCGCGCGCATTGTACGAGGTTCGTTACAATCAACAACGCATGGCCGCTCCCGCTGCAACGGCTCCGCAACGAACGGTCGCCCTGGTCGCCGGTGGCAGCGGCCTGGTCGGCGGCGAGCTGCTGCCGCTGCTGATCGCACAGCCCGACGTGACGCGCGTCGTCGCAATCTCGCGCCGGCCGCTGATCTACGATCATCCCCGGATTGCCAACCGCATCGTGCGCTTCGAGGCGCTCGAACAGTCCCTCGACGGAACGCAGGCGGATATCGCCTTCTGCTGTCTGGGCACCACGCTGCGCGCTGCGGGCTCGCGCGAAGCGTTCCGCGAGGTCGACCACGACCACGTCGTCGCATTCGCCCGTGCCGCGCATCGCGCCGGCGTACGCCGCTTCGTGCTGAATTCCTCCGTGGGTGCCGACCCGCGCTCGCCCAATTTCTACCTGCGCACCAAGGGCGAAGCGGAAGCGGCCGTCTCGCAGCTGGGATTCACCTCGGTGGACATCGTGCAGCCTTCGCTGCTGCTCGGCTGGCGCAAAGAGATCCGGCCGCTCGAACTGGCCGGCATGGTGCTCCTGCCGATCGTGAACCCGCTGCTGCTGGGCCAGGCCCAGCGCTATCGGGCGGTGAGAGCGACGACCGTAGCTGCCGCCATGGCAGCCTTGGCGCGCAGCCAGCGTCGCGGGATCACGCGCTACACGCACCGCGAGATCGAGGAACTGGCGCACGGCAAAGGCCGCTGAAAGCCACGTCAGTGGCGCGCGATGTACGAGCCGGGCATGGTGCGGATGCGCGTCGCGTTGTGCAGGCCGAGTATCGCCAGCAACACGCCACCGGCAACGGCGAGCAGCGGATCGGTGATCTCTGCCGAACGACCCGAGATCCAGAGCTGCGCGAGCTCGATCAGGGCGAGCAGCGTCGCGGTGATGAGTGTCGCCATCAGGATGCCGATGCCCCGGCGCGTCAGCAGCCAGATCAGCGAGAAATACCAGAAGCACTTCTCCAGCAGCACGGAGTAGTTCACTTCCAGGTTGTCGTTCAGCGAGTTCTTGAACGGCACCCAGCTGAAGCTCTGGGCTTCGGTCGAGAAGACGAACGGCTTGAGGCCGGCGACGGCGATGACGACGAACAGCAGCGTCGCGATCAGCAGCGCGCGGCGGCGCTCGGGCAGGACGACGAGGATGGCGGCGGCCGGGATGCACGCGATCAGCGCCGCGACCTCCGAGGCGCTGAGTGTCTTGCCGACCACCACCACGCGCCCGGCCAGCACGATCGCGGCGATCACGGCCAGTGCATAGACGGCGTACTCGCGCCGCCACACCTGGCGCACGGCGAACCCGACGACCAGCCAGCCGACGGCGTAGCGCAGTACGTCGAACCAGGCGAGGTCCGGTTCGAGCAGCAGCGGCTTGAGTGCGTCCTTGTACTTCTGCCAGTCGATCGTCGGAACGAAGGGTGCGAGGCGGAAGGCGAGCCAGAGCGCGATCAGGCCGAGGGAGATGGGCTCGGGCCGGCCGGCCGCGGCGCCGGGGATGCGAATGGTGCTGCCCATCGCCAGGTACAGGATTGCGGCCAGCGCGCCGATGGCGCTGCCGGCAGCGTTGAGCGCGAGGTCGGTCAGGCTCGAGACGCGCAGCGTCGCGTGAACCTGCAGCAGCTCGACGGACAGCGAGAGCAGCGAACCCAGGACCACCGCCCACACGAAGCCGCGCAATCGAGACCAGCGGGCAGGCCACGCGAGCATGAGGCACAGGCCGAGCGGCACGTAGAGCAGCAGGTTCGCCACCACGTCGCCGCGCGAGGCGCGCTGGAAATCGAGCCCGGTGATCAGCGCCCACGCATCCACGCCGCGCAGCGAAGAGAACTGGAAGGGGTAAAGTGACCCGTAGAGGATCAGGAGGACGGTGGCGAGGGCGAGCCAGCGCGCGATGCGGCGAACCTGGCGGTTGTCGTGGGCGTAATGGCGTGCGGGCATCCTGCGCCGTACCTTAGCCAAGATCGCGGCAAACGGGTACCGGGTCGCGCGGACCACGGGGCACGCGGTCCGCCCGCGGCGCGCCGTCCGCCGCGCGCCGTCCACGACCCGCCAATCGCGACGCGTTCGTTTTGCGCCCGCGCGCCGCTCACGGTAAGTTGCGATGCGACGCGCGGCCCTCGGCTCGCGCGTTTCGTTGTCTTCGGATGGCGACAGTTCGCGGTTCGCAACTCGAGGTGACGGCATGACGCGCGTTTCATTCGCGAAAGCTGCTGCAATCGGCGTGATCGCATTGCTGCTGGCGGGTTGCGGCCAGTGGTCGTGGAATCCCGTGAGATGGTTCCAGCGGCCGCCGGCGGCCGGTCCGCCGCTGGTCGAAGTACTGGCGATCGAATCGACCACCGCCAGTCCGGCAGGCGAGCGTTTCGAGCAGAGCTGGGACGGCGCGCGACTCATCGTCGACGTGCACAGCCCGTCGGGCATCGGCAAGGCGATCCTGCGTCCGCGCGGGCAGTGGCCATTGCGTCTCGCGTTCCGCATGCACGTTTCCGCCCTCGAAGGCTTCGAGGCGCGTGCCGCTCAGAACATGCGTATCAGTCTCGGACGCGAGCCGCTGAGCGAGCCGCCGCTGATCGACCTGCCGTACGGCGTGGTTGCGAAGGACTCCGAGCAACTGGAAGTCCAATGGGTCGATCACTACCGTTGATTCCTGCGCACCGGCGGATCGTGCATGCCTGAGATCGTCACGGCCATCCTCGTCGTCATCCTGGGCGGCTGGGCCATCGTCAGCTACAACCTGCTGGTTCGCGACCGCAATCGAGTGGCGCAGGCGTGGAGCGATGTCGACGTGCAGCTCACGCGCCGCCACGATCTCGTGCCGCGGCTGGTCGAGCTGGTGCAGCAGTACGCCAAGTACGAGCGCGCGCTGCTGGAAAACGTATCGACGCTGCGCACGCGCGGTGCCGCCGAGGGCTCGCCCGGCGCCCGCGGCCCGCTCGAGGGCTCGCTCGGCACCGGCATGCATCGGCTGATCGCCGTGGCGGAGGCGTATCCCGAGCTCAAAGCCAGCGAGAATTTTCTCGACCTTCAGGGCAAGCTCGCGGACACCGAGAACCAGATCCAGTACGCGCGCCGCTACTACAACGGCACCGTCAACAATCTCAACACGCGCATCGAGACCTTCCCCGATCTGATCGTGGCGCGCGTGTTCGCCTTTCGGCCGGCCGAGTATTTCGAGCTCGAGCTGCCGGAGATGAGCCGGGCGCCCACGGTGGTCGCATCGTGAGTCGCGCCGACCGGCTGGCAGGGCCCCGCACCTCGCGTTCAGCAAAGTCGTTCGCCGCGGCCCTGCGCGCTGCCACCCTGCTTGCCGCAACGCTGCTTGCCGCAACGCTGCTTGCTGCGACGCTGCTGGCAGCGACCGCCGCGCGGGCCGACGAGCGCATTCTCGTCTACGACGCCGAGATCACAGTGAACGCCGACAGCAGCCTGGACGTGCGCGAGACGATCCGCGTGCGCGCGGAGGGTGCGAACATCCGGCGCGGCATCTATCGCGATTTCCCCACCGTCTATCCGGGCCGCGACGGGCGGCGCGTCACGACGGGATTCGATCTGCTGTCGCTCAGCCGCGATGGGCGACCCGAGCCGCATCGCATCGAGCGCGTGGAGAACGGCGTGCGCGTCTACGCGGGAGATGCGAACGTCCTGCTCGATCCCGGCGAGTACACGTACGAGTTGCGCTACCGCACGGATCGCCAGCTCGGCTTCTTCGAAACGCACGACGAGCTGTACTGGAACGTGACGGGCAACGGCTGGCTGTTCGCCATCGATGCCGTCACCGCGCGTGTACGCCTGCCGGCGCCGGCCACCGATCCGCCCAATGCGATCGCGCCAGCCGATCTGCGCATGGAGGCTTACACCGGACCGCAGGGCACGCGTGGCAGCGACTACGTGGTGCGACTGGATGAGACGGATCCTGCCCATCCCATGCCGTTTTTCTTCACCACTCGGCCGCTGGCGCCCGAAGAGGGACTGACCATCGTCGTCGGCTGGCCGAAAGGCCACGTCACGCCACCGACCGGAGCGAGCGCCTATCGCTACGCGCTCCGCGACTCGCTGCCGCTGGTCCTTGCGCTGACCGGGCTGCTGATCCTGCTCGGCTACTACACCGGTATCTGGTACCGCGTGGGTCAGGATCCGCCGGGGCGCGTGGTCGTCCCGCACTACGAGCCGCCGGAGGGACAGTCGCCGGCATCGATGCGCTTTCTCGCGCGGATGCGCTACGACGATCGTTGTTTCGCGGCGGCGGTGCTGAGCCTCGCGGTCAAGGGGCACCTCGTGATCGAGCAGGCCAGCTCCGGGCTGCTGGGCCTGGGTCGTGAGTTCGCCCTGGTACGCCAGCGCAAGACGCAGGTTCAGCCGATGTCTGAGGACGAAGCAGCGCTGATGCAGGCTGTGTTCGGCCTGCGCGAGCGCCTGGAGCTGAAGGACGCCAACCACGCGACGATTTCCGACGCTCGCTCGCGCCACCACTCGGCGCTGAAGAAGCGCTACATGCCGAATTTTTTCCGCGTCAACGGCGGCTGGCAGGCTCTCGGCGTCGCCGTGAGCATCGTGCTCGTCGCGCTGGTGGTCTGGCGCGCCGTCGCCGGGCATTTCACGCCGGAATGGTTCCTCGTCACCCTGAACGGGCAACTGACGATTCTGTTTCTGCTGCTGGCGCTGCTGTCGAACGGAATCTACGCCTGGCTGCTCAAGGCGCCGACAGTGGCGGGGCGCGATGCGATGGACCGTATCGAGGGATTCAAGCTGTACCTGGATGTCGCCGAAGGCGATGAGTTGAAGCTGCAGGGAGCGCCGGCGCTCACCGCACGCTTGTTCGAGAGCTACCTGCCGGCCGCCCTGGCACTCGGCGTCGAACAGCATTGGGCGGAGCGGTTCGCCGAGGTTTTCGCGACCAGCGATCCGAACCAGACACCGGTCTGGTATCACGGCGATCGCTGGACCCCGCGCAACGTGAGCGGTTTCTCTTCGCGGCTCGGATCGTCGCTGAGCAGCGCGATCTCTTCCTCCGCCACGGCACCCGGGTCGAGCTCGGGCGGCGGCGGCGGAGGCTCGTCAGGCGGTGGTGGCGGCGGCGGTGGCGGCGGGGGCTGGTAACTCTTACGGCGGTGCGTCGCCCGAGAACGTCACGGCGGTCGCGCCCTGCACCGCACCGATCTTCGCCTTGTCGCTGACGAACAACTCGACCTCGCGCTCGAACTTCAGCGTGCCCTGCACCACGGCGCCCGCGCCGATGACGATGCGCGGCTTGTCTTCCTTGCCGAACCGGAACAGCGACCAGTTGTTCGATTTCTCGACGCGGATGCCGTTCTCGACGCGCGAATTGGGGCCGACCTCGATGTCGCCCGTCGACGTGACGATGCCGCCGCCGACGTGCGCCTCGACCAGTCGGATGCGTCCGTTGACGTTGGACACTTCGCCTCTGACGTCCGCGCCTTTCTCGAGCGTGATCGACCCGTTCACCGAGTCGATGCCGCCGGCCGCGCGGGTGCGCTCGCCGAGCGAGATCGAGCCGTTGACGTTGTCGACCTCGCCCACGGTGACGTCGTCGCCGAGCGAGATGCTGCCATTGACCGTGTCGACGTCGTCGACGGTGGCCTTGTCGCCCACGCGGATCGAGCCGTTGACGGTGGACAGGTCGCCCGCCGTCTCGCCGGCGTCGATGCGGATCGAGCCGTTGACCTTGTCGTGGTCCCCATCGTGCGCGAACGCGGGGGCCGCGCAGAACAGGAGGCACAGCCAGAAAGCTCTCATCGTCGTCTCCTCAAATGCGGCACATCGAGACTTCGATGCGCCGGGCGGGTCATTGGGTTTGAACCCCTGGCCGCAGGGCCTCGCCCGGACCGGGGGACGCGCAGGATAAACCGGACGGCCCGCATTGGCATACTGGGCGGGATGCCGCCCGCCGACGTTCCAGCAGCCCCGCACGGCGCCCCGCCCAGGGCCTTATCGGGCGATCTGCCCATAGTGACCGCCCTGCCCGAGATCCGGGCGGCCCTGCAACGGCATCGCAACCTGGTCCTGCAGGCGCCGCCGGGGGCCGGAAAGAGCACGCGCGTGCCCCTGGAACTGCTGGCGGAGCCCTGGGCGGAGGGGCGGCGCATCCTGATGCTGGAACCGCGCCGGCTGGCGACCCGGGCGGTCGCCCAACGCATGGCGGCGACGCTCGGCGAACCGGTGGGCCGCACGATCGGCTATCGCATGCGGCTCGACACGCGGGTCGGCCCGGCCACGCGCATCGAGGTAATCACGGAGGGGGTGCTGGGGACGATCCTGCAACGCGACCCGGCGCTCGAAGGCGTGGCCTGCGTGGTGTTCGACGAGTTCCATGAGCGCAGCCTGCAGGCCGATCTCGGCTTGGCGCTGTGCCTGGACGTGCAGGCGAATCTCAACGAGCAGCTGCGCCTGGCGGTGATGTCCGCGACTCTCGCGACGGAACCAGTTGCCCGCCTGATGGGCGACGCGGCCAGCGTCCGCAGCGCAGGCCGCAGCCATCCCGTCGATGTCGCTTACCTCGCGCCGCCGGCAGCACGCGATGCAGGAACCGCCGCCGCCCTCGCGCGCAGCGTCGTGAGCGCGATTCGCCGGGCGCTCGAAAACGAGGGCGACGTGCTGGTCTTTCTGCCGGGCGCCGCGGAGATCCGCCGCGTGCACGCGGCACTGGAAGAGTCGCCCACGCCCGGCGTGGTGGTCGCACCGCTGTTCGGCGACCTGGCACAGAGCGAACAGGATCGCGCGCTCGAACCCGCGCCACACGGCGAGCGCAAGGTCGTGCTCGCGACGAACATCGCCGAGACCAGCCTCACCATCGAAGGCGTGCGCGTCGTGGTCGACTCCGGTCTCGAGCGGCGTTCGCGCTTCGATCCGGTGAGCGGTATGAACCGGCTGGAGACACGCCGCATCTCGCGCGCGTCGGCGGAGCAACGCGCCGGGCGAGCGGGCCGCCTGGCGCCCGGCGTCTGCCTGCGGCTGTGGAGCGAATCGACCCAACGCGGCCTGGAACCGCACGCGCCCGCGGAAGTGCTCGAAGCTGACCTGGCGGGCCTCGCGCTCGAGCTGGCGGGTTGGAACGTGCGCGACGCAACGAGCCTCGCCTGGCTGGACCCGCCGCCCGAGGCGGCGCTGGCGCAGGCCCGCGAGCTGTTGCAGGGACTGGGCGCGCTCGATGCCGGTGGGCGCATCACGGCGCATGGACGCGCGATGCTCGAGCTGCGCCTTCATCCTCGCCTGGCGCACATGCTGCTGCGCGCGCGCGACCTGGGACGGGTGTCGCTCGCCTGCGATCTGGCGGCGTTGCTGAGCGAGCGCGACCTGCTCAAGGGTCCGCCGGGAGAGCGCGACAGCGACCTGCGCGTGCGGCTCGACGCGCTGCGCGGCGGCGGCGGCGTCGACCGCGGTGCGCGCGAGCGCGTGAGACGCAGTGCGGCACAGTACCGGCGCCTGATGAACGTGCGCGACGCCGGCTCCGCGGGCACTGACGACGCCACGAGCGCCGACGATGACGCCGGCACGCTGCTCGCGTTCGCCTATCCGGACCGGATCGGCCGCAGTCGCGGCGAGGGCGGACGCTATCTGCTCAGCAACGGGCGCGGCGCCAGATTCGATGGCCCGCAGGCGCTGGCCCGATCGGAGTTCCTCGTGATTCCCGAGCTGGACGCGGGCGAGCGCGAGGCGCGCATCTTTCTCGCCGCGCCCCTGAGTCGCGACGCCCTCGAGGAGCACTTCGGCGAGCAGATCGCGGAAGACGAAGAAGTGAGATGGGACGCGCGCGAACGGGCCGTGAGCGCGGCGCGCGTGCGGCGTCTCGGCGCGATCGCGATCGAGACGCGTGCGCTGCCGAAGTCCCTCTCGCCGAGAGTGGCGGCGGCGATGATCTCGGGATTGCGCGAGCTCGGGCTCGACGCTCTGCCGTGGGATCGCGACCAGCGCGAATGGCAGGCGCGCGTGTCGTTTGCCCGCGGCCTGCCCGCGGAAAGCGCCACGAACTGGCCCGACGTCTCCGATGCGGCGCTGCTGGCGTCGATGGAGAGCTGGCTGGCGCCGTCACTCGACGGGATCACCCGCGCCGACCACCTCGCGCGCGTCGATCTGCAGGCCGCGCTCGATTCGCTGCTCGACTGGAAACAACGCAAGCGGCTCGACGAGATCGCGCCCACGCACCTGCTCGTGCCTAGCGGCTCGCGCATCCGCGTCGACTACAGCGACTTTGCCGGCGCCGCGAACGCGAACCGGGACCTCGCCGACGGCGAGAGCGGGCCGCGCGCCGCGACCGGCGCGCCGTTCCTGTCGGTTCGAATCCAGGAAGTGTTCGGGCTGCGCGAAACACCACGCGTGGGCGGTGGCAGCGTTGCGGTCGTGATGAAGCTGCTCTCGCCGGCGCAGCGACCGGTGCAGGTGACACGCGATCTCGCCAGCTTCTGGCGCAGCGGGTACGCGGAGGTGCGCAGGGAACTCAAGGGCCGCTATCCCAAGCACTACTGGCCGGAGGACCCCTTGCAGGCCGAGCCGCGGCGCGGCACGAGGCGCTGAGCCTTGGGAAAGCGCCAGGCGCAATCGCAAGCGGCAATCGCGGGGTAGCGAGCGGCAATCGCGGGATACCATTGCGCGCTGACCTCCTGTTGAATAGCCTCCCCGACATGGGAGGCGGCATGGTGCGAAACATGCTCAGAGTTTTTTCACTTTCCCTTTGCGGGTTGTGTCTGCTGGCAACCGCGGCGCGGGCCGAGTGGCTGGAGGCCAGCAGCGATCATTTCGTCATCTACGGCAGTGAGAGAGAGAAGGCGCTGACGGAATTCGCCGGGCGGCTGGAGCGATTCGATGCGGCGATGGGACGCGTCTACGGGAAAGAGCGGATCAAGCCGAGTCCGTCGAACCGCGTCACCGTCTTCATCGTCGACGATACGGCCGAGGTGCGCGCGGTCACGGCGTCCAAGATCCGGAATCTCGCGGGTATCTATATTCCCCGTGCCGGAACGTCGGTTGCCGTGATCCCGAAGTTGAAAGGAGCGTCGGCGGCCACGCAATTCGAGATGGCCGGGGAGACGATTCTCTACCACGAGTACGCCCATCACTTCATGGCGGGCGAGACGCAGCGGGCTTACCCGCGCTGGTTCGGTGAAGGCTTCGCGGAGTTCTTCGCCGGCGCCCGCTTCAAGGCCAACGGAGACGTCGAGCTCGGCAGAGCGCCCGGCCATCGGGCGCTGGAGCTGGCCTATGGCCGCAAGGTGCCGATCCGTTTGCTTCTCGACTTCGATGGCGGTGTCGGCAACGCGAAAGCGAGCTATGACTCGTTCTATGGACAGAGCTGGGTTTTGTTCCACTACCTGCAGATGGAACCCGAGCGCAAAGGGCAGTCACGCAAGTACAGGCAACTGCTTGCCGAGGGCCGCTCGGCGCTCGAGGCCGCCGAGGGCGCATTCGGTGATCTCGAGAAGCTCGACAAGGACATGGACGGCTATATGAAGCGTCGCAGACTGGGCGTTTACGTGCTGCCCCAGGACACACTCGCCACCGGACCGGTCACGGTGCGCAAACTTCGTCCGGCCGAAGCGGCCATGATGCCGATCGCGATCGAGTCGCGAGTCGGCGTTTCCCGCGAAGAGGCGCAGCGCCTCGTGCCCGACGCTCGCAAGGTCGCCGCGCAGTATCCGGATGACCCGATGGTGCTTGCGGCGCTGGCCGAAGCCGAGTTCGATGCAGGCAACGACGACGAAGCCATTGCCGCGGCGGACCGTGCCGTCGCGATCGATCCGAAACAGGTCAACGCATACCTTCAGAAGGGCTACGCGCTGAGCCGCAAGCTGCGGGACGGCAAACTACCGAAGGAAGGCTGGAATGACCTCCGCAACCAGTTCCTGAAGGCGAACCAGATCGAGAACGATCATCCGATCCCGCTCGTGCAGTTCTATTCGAGCTACCTGGCCCAGGGTGAGCCGCCGACGAAGAACGCGATCGACAGCGTCGAGTGGGCGATGGCGCTGGCGCCGTTCGACAGGTCGCTGCGCTGGCTGGTTGCCCAGCAGATGATTTCCGACAAGCGTTTCAAGGACGCAGCGCGGACTCTCGCGCCGCTCGCCTACAGCCCGCACCCCGGCGAGCACACCGACAAGGCGCGAGAACTGCTGAAGGACGTCGAAGCCCGCATGGCGGGCGCCAACGAGGGCTCCTGAAAGCCGGGGCGGGAACCGCCCCAGCGGGATGTCGCTATTCGTCCTGCAGCTCGAAGCGCATGCGCAGGCCGAGCCGCTGCTCGATGACCTGGCCGTCGACTTCCTTTGGCTTGAACTTCCAGCGCTTGATGGCCCGCACTGCCGCCTCGTCGAACACGCCCTGCGGTTCGGAGGCCGACACCACGACGTCTTTCACGTCGCCTTCCGCGGAGGCCGTGAAGTGCAGGTCGACGTAGCCTTCCTGGCGCTTGCGCTGGGCCCGCTGGGGGTAGTCCGGCGTCACTGACTTGACGACCATGTTGTCGCGCACCGGCACCGGCTTTTCCAGCGCTTCGGTCTTGCGCTTGGCGAGGCCGATCGCGGCTGTTGCCTGGTCGAACGCCGCGCCGCTGGCGCCGAGCGCCTTGGCTTCGTCGAGCAGTCGCTGACCGCCGCGCACGTCGCTGCGCGACGCCGCCTCGGAGGCCTGGCTCACGAGCTGGTTGCGCAGGCTCTCGACCACCGGAGCGAGCCCGGCGGTATCGGGGTACTGCTGCCGCAGCTGAGTGACATAAAGCTTGGCGCTGTCGTTCTCGGGTTCGAGCAACGCGCCTTCACCGACGCGTGCGCGCGCGAGGCCGAGCAGACGCTCGCCTTCGTTGGTCTTGCGTTGCGTCGTCTTGACCTCGCGCTCGACGCGCGCGAAGTCGATGCCGCTCACGTTGAGCTGGCGCGCCTGGGCGATCCACTGCTCGGCGCCTTCGGCGTCGCCGCGGCCGCCCGCCTGCTGCGCCTTCTGCACCATCCGGTTCGCCAGCGAGCGCAGGCTCTGCTGCACCAGCACGCTGCCCGAGTCGAGCTCGCGCGCCTGCGCGAAGTAGAAGCGGGCGCTGTCGTTGTTCGGCTCGACCAGCCGGTCCTGCGTCATCCGCTCGTTGCCCAGCCGGATGAATCCGGCGAGCTTCTGGTTGAGGGCGTCGGCCTTGGCCGCCTCCTGCTGCGCGGCGTTGGAGCGGTCGAGCTCGCGCGTCACCTGCGCCTCGAGGAACGCGATGCGCGGGTGGCTGGGCTCGATGCCCTTGGCGACCTTGATGGCGGAGCTGGCCTCGCGCACCTTCTGCTCGAGCAGCGCGGTCTCGGCGCGCGCGAGCATCACCTCGGCGACGCGATGCACGCCGTCGCGGGCTTCCGCGTTGCTCGGATCGACGGTGAGCGCCGCCTTGAAGTGATCGAGGGCGCCGTTGCCCCTGGAATCGATGTAGCGGCCCGCGGTGAAGGACTCGCGTCCCTTCTGCAGATGCGCTTCCGCGGCCGCGGCGCGGTTCTCCTCGGCGGTTGCGCCCGTGGAGACGATCGGCGCGATGTCCCCGGCGGCAACGCCGGCCGCATCGTCTTTGGTCGCCATCCACACGCCCACGCCGGCAGCGCCGAGCACGACGGCTGCGACGCCGGCCAGGACGGGCACGCTGCGCCAGACGGGCTTGGCGCTGCGCCGCGCCGTGTCGGTCTTGAGCTCGAGGTGCCGGTTGATGCCGGACTCGAGCAGCGGCGCGAGCTTCGCGCTGGCATCGGCCTTGACGATGAAGCCCTGCACCGCGCCGTTGTCGAGGAGATCCTCGACCTTGCGGCGGTCTTCGGGCTCGCCTGCGATCACGAATCCGAGCTCGGGCAGCTGCTGGCGCAGCTTTTCCACCACGGCTTCGAGCTGACCGGAAATCAGCGAGTAGTCGAGCAGTACGACGGCGCATGGCGTCTGTATCAGCATGTCGGCGGCCTGGGCGTCGCTGGTGGCGTGCCACAGGCGGTTCGGCAGCGTCACCACGCGGCGCACCGACAGCAGGAAGAAATCGTCCTCGGTCAGTGCGAGGATCTCCGCTCCCGCTCCCGACGGCGCCGGTGAGATGGTGGTCACCTGCTCGTTGCGCAGGTTCCGTGCGGCACTGTTCTTCACTTCACTCTCCCTCCATCAGTCGAGACAGACGACGAGCTGCGCCGAATGGCTGCGCCAGTTGATCGGAATCACGAACGATCGGGTGTTGGGCGGCGTGACCTGCTCGCCCTGCGGGCCGGCGACGACGCGCGGCACCGAAATCATGAACTGGCTGCCGAAATCGCGGCGCGCGTTGCCCGAGATCTGGTTGGCGACCTCGCCCACCAGGTCGCACATGTTCTCGTGCGTCATGTCGGTTTCGCCGAGGCGCATCAGCAGCACCGTCAGCATCGGCCGCGAGGCCGTGAAGTACACGACGCCCTTGCGCTTGCCGGCAATGGCGATGATGCCGGTGTACTCCTGGATGTTCGGCACTCCCTCGTTGACGAGATAGGGCGAACCCACCGAAGCAGCCTGGTTGGCAGCGGTCTGGAAATAGTGGGTCGTGCCTTCGACGAAGGTCTCGAGCTCGACCTTGGTCATCGTGGTCATTTAGCCCGCTCCTCGGAGCAGCTCGTCGAGCGCGTCGGTGAGCTGTCGATCCGTGAATGGCTTGCACAGGAAACCGTTGGCCCCTTTCTTCATCGCTTCGATGGCGGTTGCCTTGTCCGCGAGCGCCGAGATCACGAGGATGAGAACGTCGGGCTTCATCGCCACCAGCTGCTCGACGCACTCGATGCCGTCCATCTCCGGCATGGTGATGTCCATGGTCACCACATCCGGCTCGGTGCGGCGGAACAGTTCCACCGCCTGCTTGCCGTTGCCGGCCGAGCCGACGAAGCTCAGGCGCGCGCACTGGTGTGAGCGCTCGATCTTGCGACGCATGATGTTCGAGTCGTCGACGATCATCAGCTTCAGGGGTGCAACCGCGTTCATTGCTCCGATCCTTTGTTCTTGCCGTTGTCGCCGGTCACGGTGCCGGTCATCACGCCGCCGCCTGCGCACTGGATGCCGCCGGCAGCCAGATGCGGAAGCGCGCGAAACGTCCGACCGTGGTGGAAACGCCTACCTTGCCGCCCAGCTCCTGGACCAGGTTGCGCACGATGTCCATGCCGACACCGCGGCCGGCGTCCCTGGTGACGCCCTCCTGCGTGGAGAACCCGGGCATGAAGATCAGCGACAACGCACGCCGCTCGTCGAGCTGCGCCGCCTGGTCGGCGCTCAGCAGCCCGCGCTTGATCGCGGTCTGCTTGAGCTTGTCGGTCGACAGCCCGCGGCCGTCGTCCTGCACGACGAACTCGTAGCCCTCGTTGCCGCGGCTTTCGAACTTGATGACGATCGTGCCGGCCGCGTCCTTGCTCGCATTGCTGCGCTCGGACGGCAACTCGATGCCGTGCGCAATGCAGTTGCGAACCATCTGGATGGCAATGTCCTTGACGGCGCGGCGGTACTGCTTGGGCACGCCGTCGAGGCCGCTGCACGCGAGCTGCACCTGCTTGGACTGCTCGCCGGCGACGCGCGAGGCGAGCGACTTGAGTGAGCTCTCGAGCGTGCCGGAGGCTTCGGCGCCCTCTGCCATGCGCGCCAGCATCTGCGGCGCGGGCTGGATGAGCGTGCCTTCGGGGCCGACGCCCGTGTCCTCGTGCGACTTGGGCTCGCCCGTGTCGTCGCCGGCCATGGCGACGCGCAGGTCTGCGAGCTTGCTCACCATCTCGCGCACCGAGCCGAGGTGGCCGAACAGGTCATCGAGCTTCACGACCAGCGGCAGGAAGTCGTTGCCGGACAGCGACGGACGGCCGCGCAGCTCGGCGAGGGATTCCTCGAAGCCGTGCGCGCGCGATTCCACGGTCTTCAGGCCGAGCGCCGCCGCTTCGCCCTTCACGCCGTGGATCTGGCGGAAGATGCCGTCGAGCTTGGCGCGGAAGGCGGTCTCCTCGCGCGCCGGCTCCTTGAGAATGGAGTTCACCATCTTCATCGCGACTTCGCTCTCTTCGAGGAAGCCGCTGAGCTGGCGCGGATCGACGTGCAGGATGTGCAGCAGCATGTCGAGCTGTGCTTGTGCCTTCTCCTGCGAGTCGAGCAGCTCGCGCGCCAGGTGCACGCGGCGCGTGACGTCGTTGACGGTCACCAGCAGTCGCGACATGACGCCGTCCGCCTTCACGCGGTTGAAGTCGAACTCCAGGTAAATGGTGTCGAGCTGGCCGCTGCCGTTGTCGAGGGTCACCTCGATCTCGACCAGCGGGTTGATGGATTTGATGAGCTTCTCGTTGACGCGCTCACCCCACAGCAGGCGCACGTACTCCACCGCCGTCCCGAGCGTCTTCTCGGGCACCAGGCCGCGCAGCAGGCCGTCGAAGCTCAGCTGCTCGAAGTCCTTGCGGCGGAAGATGGCTTCCAGCGCCTCAGAGCGCTCGGAGCCGATCTTGAGGTCCTTGTCGAGAAGGAACAGACCCTGGTTCACCGTGCGCAGGATGTCGTCGGTCTCGTTCTTGGCGCGCGTGGAGTTGCGCTCCTGGCGGCTGAGCACGCGACCGAAGTAGAACATCACGGTGAGCAGGACGACGACCGCGGCGCCCATCGCCGCGAGCAGGTAGGTGCGCAGCGTCGCGGCACGCGCCTGCGTTTCCGTCTGCACGGCGTCGGCGAGCGCGCTCACCAGCTTGGCCATGTCTTCGTGGCGCGCCATGCCGAACTGCACGGCGTCGTTGAGCTCGCGGTTCAGGCGCAGGCCCGCGGCGCTGAGCTGCGTGCCCTTGTCGGCGGTCTCGACGTAGGGGCCCGCGTTGAAGGCGACGATGGGCTTGAGGAGCTGGCGATACTCGCCCCACACCTGCCGCAGCTCCTGCAGCCGGCGCTGCGTGACCGCCGAGCCGAACGGCTGGTAGCCGATGCTCGCGAGGCCGCCGTCGTCGTTCGCAAAGCGATCGAGCTCCGCGAAGGCGCCGTCGAAGGCGGCGACGTTGTTTTTCAGCTCAGCGAGGCTGCGGCCGAGGAAGCGGCGCGCGCCCAGATCGCTCTTGACGATCTGTGCCTGGCCCGCGATCACGCGTGGCTGCAGGCGTTGCTGGGCGATGGAGCGCACAGCCGCCATGCTGTCGGACGCTCTGCCGGCGAAGAGATAGTTGAGTCCGAGCACCGCGCCGGTCCCGACGAGGAACAACGTCAGCACAGCGACCAGTGACTGGTACCTGCCCAACCTGACCTTCTTCATCTTTCGCCCACCTCATTGTGTTCGGTGACGCTTTGCCCGCACCGGCCCTGCACGCCGTTCGGGGTTCTCCCGGCAGGCCGTGCGGGGTCGTCGGCAAATCGCCTGCCGCAGGCGTCGCTGCTCGGCGACGCAAATGCGCCAAGTGGGCGCTATCTTTGACAATAGTCCGCCCGGGGGATGTGGACGCAGGTCGGATTTTTCCGGCCCCAAAAGGGGCGCAGTTCATAGTTTTATGAGCTTGCCCGCGTGACCGGTTCGGCGCCTTTGAGCGCCTGTAAAAAATCCGTGGCGGACTGGAACCGTTCCGCCGGCCGCTTGGCCAGAAGGCGGTCGAGGAGGGGCTGGAATCGGCCGGCATCGCCCGCCATCCGCGGGACCGGGGCGTGCTGGTGCTGGGCCAGGATGTCGAACACCGTGTTGCCGTGGTAGGGACGTGTGCCGGTCAGCAACTCGTGGAAGATCACGCCGAGACTGTACAGATCCGAGCGTTCGTCGGTCGGCTGGCCGCTCGCCTGCTCGGGGCTCATGTAGTACGGCGAGCCGCGAATCTCGCCGTCGCCCGTGAGCGCCTTGTCCGCTGCCAGTTCCTTGGCGAGCCCGAAATCGATCAGCACGATCGAGTTGTCGGTGCGCAGCATGACGTTCGCCGGCTTCAGGTCGCGATGCAGGACGCCGGCGACGTGGATCACGCGCAGCGCCTCGGCGATCAGGCGCACGTAGTTGAGCGCGTCCAGCGGCGACATCGGGTTGCGCAAGCGCGTGCGCAGCTCGCCGGCGGGAAAATATTCCGTGGCGATGTAGCTCAGGCCCGGCGCCGAGCCGAAGTCGTAGACGTCGACGATGGCGCGATGGCGCAGCTGCGTGATGATCTGGTACTCGCGCCCGAAGCGCTCGACGTCAGCCTGGGATTCGTCGCCCTCGCGGCGTAGCACCTTGAGCGCGACGTTGAAGCCCAGTTCCTCGCTTTGCGCGAGATAGACGGCCGAGCGGTCCGATTGGGCGAGCGTCTGCAGCACGCGGTAACCGGTGATGGCGGCGGGCAGCTCGTCGCCCTGTGCGGGCCGGCGGGCCTGCGCGCGGCGGCGATCGTGCAGCGGCGAGCTGCGCGCGCGCAGTGCTGCCGCGATGCGCTCGGCGAGCAGGAGCGGCGACGAAAGCCGCACGGGGATGAAGTCCACTGCGCCCGCGCGCAGGGCATCCACGGCAGTGAGCTCGTTGCCGCCGCGCGCGAGCAGCAGCACCAGCGCACCCGAGCCGCGAAACGGTGCGAGCAGCGCTTGCGGTCCAGCGCCGTCACGCTCGGCGCGCGCGTGATCGTAAGAGACGAGCACGGCGTCGTAGGCAGCAAGTCGCTGCAGCGCTTCGGCGTCTGCGGGAATTGCGCCGGAGTCGACGACGGCTTGCGGATATGCGACGCGCAGGTCGCTCAGCACCTGCTTGCCGAGCGCCTCGTCGAGTCCGATGAGGATGAAACGCGACGTCATGGGGCGCGCATCTTCGCACAGCGGGATGCCGCGCGCGCCTGACGCGAGCCAGGCAGATGCGCGCTACGGGGCGTTTACACGTTCGCTACATCTGCGCCACACGAGGGACCTGCGCCACCCGAAGACCTGCGCCACACCAGGACCTGCGCCACACCAGGACCTGCGCCACACGAGGCGTGCTCGCGCGACGCGCCGTCGCGCGTCTGCGTTCCACATCCAGGCGCTTCAGCAGTCGGAGTCTTTCGCGCCGGCTTCCCGCTTCATGTCCTCGCAGGCCTCGCGCGCGCCCTTCGCGAGCTCCTTCGCTTCTTTCTTCATCTCGCCGGGCAGCTCCTCGCGCGCCTCGGCGACGCCCTCCTTGACCGCGTCCGCGAGGTCTTCCGCCGCTGCGGCGGTTTCCTCGGCGGCGTCCTCGATTCCCTCCTGCGCCTTCTCCATCGCCTGATCGATTTCTTTGCCTGCGCGTTCCGCCGGACCTTCCTTCGTGCATGACGCCAGCGCGGCGAGGAACGCCATGCTGCTCATCAGCAATGCACGCTCGAGGAGGGAGAGCTTGACCATCTTCATGTGCGGGCTCCAGCAGTGAAGTGACGGCAATGATACGGTCGCCGGCGGCGCGCGAAGCTGAGCGCTTGAAATTTATTCAGCGCGGCGAGCGCGAACATCGCCGGGACCTCTAGGCGGCGCGGTGCGCAAGGGTGTATACGGGGGCTGGCTGTCCAACATCCCCCGAGACGAGATCTATGTCTGAATCAGCATCGCCCAACAACGGTGCGCCGCAGAAGCGCGCGCGCGCACGCAAGTCGACGCCGAAGAAGAAGACTGCTCCGGCAGAGCAAACCGCGGAGCAGGCCGCCGCGCCGGCTCAATCTCAGCCGCTGCGGTCGGAAGCCGCGCGGTCCGGGCCTCCACGGTCTGAAGCCCCCCGGCCTGAAGTCCCCCGGTCCGGGCCCCTGCGGTCCGAGGTCGTTCTCACCGCGCTCGATCGACGCACGATGATTGCGACCGCCGCCTACTATCGCGCGGAACGACGCCAGTTCGCCTCCGGTCACGAGCTCGAGGATTGGCTGGCCGCCGAGGCGGACGTGGACGCCTCGGTCCGCAAGCAGGTCGAGAACGCGCGTCGCAACGCCCAGACGGCCTGAGCCCGGAAAGGCACTCTCCAGGCGGGCGAGCCAGGGGCCACGCGCTCCCGGAGCCACGCGCTCCGGGGCCAGGCGCACCGACAGGTCGCGACCCGTCGCGATCCGTAGCGCACCTCTATAATGGTGCGATGCAGGCCGCGCGCGAGCTCTTTTCCTACCGCAAGCACTGGGCGTCGCGCTTCGGCGTGGCCCCGGTGCTGCCCATGTCGCGCGCCGAGATGGACGAGCTGGGGTGGGACAGCTGCGACATCGTCGTCGTCACCGGCGACGCCTACGTGGACCACCCGAGCTTCGGCATGTCGATCGTCGGGCGGCTCCTGGAGGCGCAGGGTTTTCGCGTCGGCCTGATCGCACAGCCGGACTGGCGCAGCGCCACGCCCTTCGCCGAGCTCGGCCGCCCCAACCTGTTCTTCGGCATCACCGCCGGAAACATGGATTCGATGGTCAACCGTTACACTGCCGAGCGACGCATCCGCAGCGACGACGCGTACACGCCGGGCGGAATCGGAGGCAAGCGCCCCGACCGCTCGGTCATCGTCTATGCGCAGCGCGCGCGCGAGGCGTTCGGCGACGTGCCGATCGTGATCGGCGGCATCGAGGCGAGCCTGCGGCGCATCGCGCACTTCGACTACTGGTCGGAAAAAGTGCGCCGCTCGATCCTGCTCGACGCCCGTGCCGACCTGCTCGTCTACGGCAATGCCGAACGGCAGATCGTCGAGATCGCGCACCGCCTCGCAGCGGGCGAGAGCATCGGGGACCTGACCGACATCCGCGGCACGGCGTTCGCGCGCAGGACCTTGCCGGCCGACTGGTACGAAATCGATTCGACGACACTCGACACGCCGGGCCCGATCCAGCCGCCGGTCGATCCTTACGCGATGGAGGAGGAACGGCGCGCGATGGGGGTCACGACCGCCAGCAGCGGCAGTGCCGCGGTTCCAGCCATGGGGCCGACGAGCACGCCGGGTCCGGCGTCCGCTGAGATCCGGATTCCCGTCGCCGGCATTCGCCACCTGCGCCATAGTCGCGAGGTGCCGAACGCCGCGCGCGAGCGCAGCGTCATCCGCATGCCTTCGCACGAGCAGGTGGAGGGCGATGCGATCCTTTACGCGCACGCCTCGCGCATCCTGCACATGGAGAGCAACCCGGGTAACGCGCGCGCGCTGGTGCAGCGCCACGGCGACACGGACGTGTGGCTCAATCCGCCGCCGCTGCCGCTCAGCACGCGCGAGATGGACGCGGTGTACGAGCTGCCGTACTCGCGCCGCCCGCATCCTTCGTACGCGGACGCCGTGATTCCCGCGTACAAGATGATCAGGTTCTCGGTCGCGATCCAGCGCGGCTGTTTCGGCGGCTGCACCTTCTGCTCGATCACCGAGCACGAGGGCCGAATCATCCAGAGCCGCTCCGAAGATTCGGTGATCCGCGAGATCGAGACGATCCGCGACCGCGTGCCGGGGTTCACCGGTGTGATTTCCGATCTCGGCGGTCCGACCGCGAACATGTATCGCCTGGCCTGCAAGAGCCGTGAAATCGAGTCGGCGTGCCGGCGACCCTCGTGCGTCTATCCGGCCGTGTGCCCGAATCTCGACACCGATCACGCGCCGCTCATAAGCCTGTACCGGCGTGCGCGCGCATTGCGCGGCGTGCGCAAGGTGCTCATCGCGTCCGGTGTGCGCTACGACCTGGCGATCGAATCGCCCGAGTACGTGCGCGAGCTGGCGCAGCATCACACCGGCGGATATCTCAAGATCGCACCGGAGGCGATCGGCGAGGGCCCGCTGTCGAAGATGATGAAACCGGGCGTGGGCACGTACTACCGTTTCCGCGAGCTCTTCGATCGCTATTCGAAGGAGGCGGGCAAGGAGCAATACCTGATCCCGTACTTCATTGCCGCGCATCCGGGCACGACGGACGAAGACATGCTCGAGCTCGCGCTGTGGCTGAAGCACGAGGGCTATCGCGCCGACCAGGTGCAGGCGTTTCTCCCCTCGCCGATGGCCACTGCCACCGCGATGTATCACTCCGGCAAGAATCCGCTGCGACGGGTGACGCGCGCCAGCGAGGGCGTGCAAATCCCGAAGGGGCTGCGCGTGCGCCGCTTGCACAAGGCGTTCCTGCGCTATCACGACGCCAACAACTGGCCCTTGCTGCGTGAAGCGCTCATGCGCATGGGTCGCGCCGACCTCATCGGCAACGGCAAGCGGCACCTCGTGCCGACGTACCAGCCCGCGGGCACGGGTGGGAAGCCGGAGGGTGCGCCGGGGCCCGGGAAGCGATTCGCGACTCAGCACACCGGGCTGCCCAGGACCCCGCGGGCGCCGGCGCCGCGCGGCGGCCGGACACCGAAAGCGCGCGCCGGACGTCGTGGCCGGCGGGCCTGATTGAGCCGGGGCGTGAGGTAACGGGCGCGCCGGGTCGTCTTCCGGGTAGTGCACCCGACAGGGGCGGCCCGGTCGCGATGGCCCGTCTATTGGTGAATGGGCCGCGAATGGGGAGCGGGCCGCGAACGGGGAGCGGGCCGCGAACGGGGAATGGGCCGCGAAGGTACAGTCGATAGCGAGCCGCGCCAGGGGAAAGGACGACAGGAGAAGAACGATGAACGAAGCTGCCACCACGGCGATGACTTACAAGAGCCTCACGGGACTGGATCTGACGGTCATCGCGGTTTACTTCGCGATGATCCTCGGCATCTGCCTCTACTTCGCGCGCCGCGGGCGCAGCACCGAGGACTACTTCCTCGCCAGCCGCAACGTCGGCTGGTTCGCGATCGGCGCCTCGCTGTTCGTGTCGAACATCTCGACCGAGCACTTCATCGGCCTGGCCGGTTCAGGCGCCACCTCGGGCCTCGCGGTCGGCCACTTCGAATGGCTCGCATGCCTGATCCTGCTGATCCTCGGCTGGGTGTTCGTGCCGTTCTACCTGCGCTCGAACGTGTTCACCATGCCCGAGTTCCTCGAGCGCCGCTTCAGTCGCTCGTGCAGCGTGTACCTCGCGAGCATCTCGATCCTCGCCTACATCTTCACCAAGATCTCGGTACATCTCTACGCCGCGGCCATCGTGCTCGAGCGCGTGGTTGGCTGGGATCCGATGACCGCCGCGATCGTCCTGGTGGTCGCTACCGGCATCTACACGATCATCGGCGGCCTCGCGGCCGTGATCTACACCGAGCTGCTGCAGACGCTGGTGCTGCTCGCGGGCGCGATCGTGCTCACCGTGATCGGCCTCAACGAGGTGGGCGGCTTCGACGGCCTGCGCGCCGCGCTGCCCGATCACTACTTCAGCATGATGAAGCCGGCGGCTCATCCCGAGTTCCCCTGGACCGGCATCTTCCTCGGCGCGCCGATTCTCGGCATCTGGTACTGGTGCACCGACCAGGTGATCGTGCAGCGCGTGCTGTCCGCGAAGGACGAGGGGCACGCCAAGGCCGGCACGATCTTTGCCGGTTTCCTGAAGATCACGCCGGTGTTCGTGCTCGTGCTGCCCGGCCTGATCGCCTTCGCGCTCTACCCGCAGCTCTTCACCACCAACGCTCAGGGCGTGGTCACCAACGGCGACATCGCTTACCCGACGCTGATCGTCAACCTGCTGCCCGCCGGACTCGTCGGCCTGATGGTGGCCGCGCTGCTCGCCGCGCTGATGGGCGGCATGGCGAGCGTGTTCAATTCCGCCTCGACCCTGATCACGCTCGATTTCTACAAGCGCATGCGGCCACAGGCGAGCGAGACGCGCCTGGTGGCGGTGGGACGCATCGCGACCGGTGTGCTCGTGATCCTCGGCCTGCTCTGGGTGCCGTTCATCAAGCTGCTCAGCTCGCAGCTCTACATCTACCTGCAGTCGGTGCAGGCCTACATCAGCCCGCCGATCGCGGCGTGCTTCATCCTCGGCATCCTCTGGACGCGCCTCAACGGCCAGGGTGCGATCTCGTGCCTGCTCACCGGCCTGGTGCTCGGCTCGTTGCGTTTCGTCCTCGAAGTGTTCGACAAGAGCGCGCACTACCAGTCCGAAGCGATCCGCTGGCTGCTCGACATGAACTTCCTGCACTACGCGATCTTCATGTTCGTGGTGTGCTCGGCGGTGCTGGTGGC
>Ga0187893_10000563_pt1 | contig 95893 bp, 94 predicted proteins | sample MA1701074metaG_FD_139574 | JGI IMG/M metagenome (GOLD analysis project Ga0187893, IMG submission 139574) | White microbial mat communities from a basaltic lava cave in the Kipuka Kanohina Cave System on the Island of Hawaii, USA - MA170107-4 metaG ... | reverse complement strand
GATCGATGAAGCCGTCGCCAAAACTAAACTGATGGGATATGGATGTACGCATGACCTTATGTGTACCACAAGTTGCTAGAGCTGACCGAGAAAAAAAGGACTTTTTCAGTGAGAACTAGCTAAAGGGTCGCAATTGACTTAAGTGCTATGACCGCGCCATAGCTTGTTTTCTCCAGTACCAACGCTTACTAGATACCAAAGTCTAGGTTTGACCTTCAACCCCCCCCTTTCTGATAAAGAGTGTCAGACAAGCTTTGCCTCCTGCAAAAATCGCATCAATCGCTCAACCAGCAAGTTCGGTTGTTCAATACACGGCAAATGGCCCGCGCCGTCGACGATTGAGAACTGTGCCCCTGGAATCAATCCCGCTAGTTCCCGTCCAAGTCCCGGTGGCGTTGCAATATCCTCCGCCCCCACCACCACGAGCGTTGGGTGTTTGACACGAGACAAATCGCTTCGAAAATCGGCGTCACGCAGCGCGCCGCATGTGCCTATGTAGCCCTGCATGTTGGTCGCCAGTAACATATTGGCGTAGCCACGGATATCCGCCGGACAGCGTTCGTGGAATCCTTTCGAGAACCATCGTTCCATGGTCATACCTACCAATGACTGGAGGCCTCCCGCTCGAACCATTTCGATGCGCTGCTGCCAAGATTCAACCGTGCCAATGCGCGCTCCGGTGTCGCAAAGAATCAATGCGCGCACCCGCTCAGGATAATGGAGCGCCAAAGCCTGAGCGATTATGCCGCCAACCGAAACGCCGCAAACCACCGCATGATCGATTTGCAACGCATCCAGCAATCCGACGACATCTCCGGCAAGCCCTCTCGCCGAATACGGCGGCTCTGGAGCGTCGGTAAGGCCATGTCCTCTCTTGTCGTAGAGAACAACCTGAAAGCGATCGGACAAACCGGCGGCGACGGCGTCCCAGATGCGCAGGTCAGTGCCGAGGGAGTTGGAGAATAAAAGGGCGGGCTTGCTGGACGTGCCGTCTATCCTGTAGTGATGAACGGTTCCGCTGATTCTTGCGAAAGGCATGTTTGCACCTCAAGTCGCTTGAAAACGTCAATCATTCAACGTGAAGCATAGCGGTTTCGGCGCAAAAGTATAGGCGTTTCGGTCGAATCTTGACTTAAGTACTTTAACCACTTTCCAAGTCCTATATTTATATTTGCTTTCTAGCCCCACCTGTAATGGCCGTGTCATGGCCTATTTCCTATAGCACCATCACTTCCTAGATGCCGAAAGTCAAAATTTTACCCTAATGCTACTCTGCGTCACCCAAGTAGCGCTCCTCTACAACCTGGTAAAGATCATCGCGATGTCCACCAAACGCCTGCGCGGTGTAGCGAAACAATATATTTTGCATCACCTTCGAAAGCGCTCGCTCACCGATCTCACTCAACCGGTGTGTGTGATTTCCCATTAAGCCCGACGAAAATGACCGCCTGGTCCGACAAAACTGTCCAACCGTACAATTCCAACTGAAATTTCCTAAGTAAAAATCATGCAGTTGCATGGCATGTCCCTTGCGTTGGATTATCGTAACTTTTAGCACCCGAGGAGAAAGAATCGGCATGAAAAATCAAAAAAAGATCGAATACCTACTTGGTGGGACTCTATTTTTCCTTGTACTCCTATCTGGGGTCTCCTTGGCACAAAATAAGGGTCTCACCGGGGCGATTTTCACTACCGACGCAGGTGGAAATTTTGTCAACGCCAACGTTTATAACGGCCCAGACGAACCTTATCTCAACGGTGGGCCGCGCCCCAACGCGCCCTGTACGGCGGCGGGCTTGCCGAACGGCGAATACTATTTTCAGGTCACCGATCCCTCAGGCTCCGTACGTCTCTCCACCGATGATATAGAGGAGCGGCGAATCCGTGTTTTTGCCGGGATCATTATCGCCTACTTGGGAACTACTCACTTTACGTCTTTTGGCCAGTGTGGCGATATCACGGTGCAACTATCTCCTTTTAGCCAAACACCAAACCCGGGCGGTGAGTACAAAGTCTGGATGACCCCGGTGAGCGCATATAGCCCGGGCGCTGGCTCCCATGGCTTTCTCCCGAAATCCAGCAAAACCGATAATTTTAAGGTCAACCTGAACAGTGACAGCGATGGTGATGGAATCCCGGACGCCGAGGACAATTGTCCTGATATCCATGACCCGACGAACAACTGTGGTGTAACCGATAGTTGAGAAATCGCTTTACAAGAAAAGGGGATAAGTCCAATATTTTACCGACTACTACGTTCGTGGTCAGACAAGGGATGAGATGCTTTCTAAATTTCAATAATTGGACCTATCCCCTTTCCCACATCGTTTTTCTTGCTCCCATTAGCATCCTTCGCCTCCCCTTACCGCTACAAACTCCTCGGGTGAAGAGACTGATCGAGTGCGGCCAAGCGACACCACACAGCGGGAAACAATCACGGAGTCTTTTTCCCCTCGGGTCGCTATAGGTGCTTATTTCCCTGTTTTGCAATCGAGAAAGATTATTACACGCATCGTCTATTTGCCGACACATGTTACACATACGGGGATCTTCTCATCCAGCTCTCGATCCAGCGGCTGCTGCAAAATCTGGCCATGCGAGGAGTTGCGGCCACCGCACGTGGAATCCCCGTTTTTGGCGTTCGTGAAACCCGGGTCAGCTCACTATGATCCCGTGACACAATAGTCCAGGTAGTCAACAACGTCTCTTAACTCCTTCATAGGCTCATTCGTCCGGCGGAATCAAAAAGCAGGTTCTTGCAACCGCAACATGCCTGAGGCATAGGGTCATCTGTGAGTGCCGCCATCCGGGTCACTAGAGTTGCATCTAGACAAGAACTTGAAAAGGCGTTTTCAATTCGCTTGCGGGTTTTTGTGCGAGAGCAGGGAGTGCCGAAAGAGATCGAGTTGGATGATGACGACGCCAGTGCGGCCCACTTCCTGGCTCTCCTCGGTGAAAGTGCAGTGGGAACCGCGCGGTTGGCGATGCACGGTAATAACGCGAAGATCGGCCGGATGGCGGTATTGAGACATTATCGGCGGAAAGGAGTTGGAAGAGAGCTTTTAAAGAGAGCCGTCAAATTGGCGCAGAGGCGAAAGGCAAAGACGATCTTCCTCAACGCTCAAGTCTCGGCGATCGGCTTCTACGAGAGATTGGGGTTTTCCTGCGTTGGTCCTGTTTTCGACGAAGCCGGTATCCCGCATCGAAAAATGGTTCTAGAATGAGGTGTACGGGACATTATTGACTAACTGGAACAACTCGAACTGCGAAAAATCAAATTTGCCTCCATGAAACGATAATCCATGTAGTCATCAACGTACTCTTGTTTCCTAATACGAGTATGAGCCGGACTAGCGGCATCTTGAACCAGGTGGATCAGGTGTCCCAGCGTGCGGAACGTTTCGGCATACAAGCGCTTTCTCTCGGAAACGGAAGTCGCCGTGAGGGCTTGAAAATAATAATCTCTCGCATCTTTCCAAGAGCGCTTGTCAAAGGAAAGTTGATTGGGATTTTGAGCCCAGACGATCGACGACTCGCTGAATGGCAACCCCGATCCGGCTTGGTTCCACGAAAACCGTGGATTGTGAAAGTGATTTCGCACGCGTAATCCCGCGTCTTCCCGGGTGGAACCAAACTGAATCCGGCCCGTCACGGTTCCAAACTCACCGCCTACCAAATCCTTATTGATTCCGTCAGGAAACTCGAAACCCAGGACGGTTTTAAGAAAATTGTCAAGAATGGAAGGGTTCGCCGTCAACTGCGGGTTAACCGCCCGATCGCTCATGCGTATGTGGGCTCTGTCATTAAAGCACTCAGCTAACCTAGGGTCCTGCAGCATGAGAAAAGCCGTTGTTCCGAGCAATAACAAAAGAGCTCCGCGGTGTCGCATAATACACTCCTCCATATTCATTCTTTAAGCGGTGGCAACCCCACCAATTTTCTCTGCGCGTTGAATGCTGCAAACAATATTGGGGTTGCACCCCTTGGTCTAAACCCAAGCCCCAAAAGGCTTCCATCTAGAAACTTCCGATTCTCTTACTCTGTTTTTAATTTGGTCAGCTTTACGACAAAACCTTTTTTTAGCGCAGCACCAAACTCCATGTGGGATTTGAACCCCATTCGCAAGCGCCACTCCGGGTACACCGGCTCATATCCCGGCTGATAAACGATGATGGTTGGCTCATTGATAACGAAGGTAAACGGGTTCCAGTCGATCCCCGGCGACACCAAAAGTTCAAACTTTCCCTCCGAGTCGGTGACCGTCTCCTGCGCGCTGTGAAAATAACGCGGCGACGCCAGATGCACCACCGGAGCCTTATACCAAATCACCGTCACCGCCGCGCCGACCAGCGGCTGCCCCGTCTCCTCATCGACAACCCGGCCGTGGTACAAATCCGCCGCTGACAACGATCGAACGCAGCCGCTCGATACCAATGACAAAAGTAATATTAGAAAAACTGAAAGCAACGATTGCATTGGCCTACATCAGAAGAACCTGATTCGCCACACCCCGTCTTCATCGAGTCCGAAAAGCACCATGTAATGAATTAGAGTGCCGCTGTCGATACGCGTCATCTCGTACTCAATGTTGCTCCCCCGTTGGACAATATAACTAATGTCGCCTAACACTTGATCGATGTTGGCAAACGGTATCGTCAGGTTATTGAAAACGTTTTGATAGGTCGCCCGTTTCCCATTAACGATATAGCTTGCCGCCGTGGCGGTGTCGCCCGCTCGCAGGGCATTTTTCATCGCCGTCCACTTGCTCCGCAATAGTACATCCATTTGGTTCATTTCCAAAACCTGGACAATGGCGGTCGCAGTTCTAAGGCCTCCACCTACTTCGGTTACCGTGACGGTGGGATAATAGAGACCAGACTCTGCGAAAGCTATGCTCGCCCCAGTTAGCGTCGTTCCGGTAAAGTCGATTGTGCCGTCGCCATTGCCATCCAATTGAATCTGTGAAACCTGATTCAAGCTGGTCAACGTAAAGCTCACGTGCTGGCCGGCCAATGCGATCACTGGAAAGGGTTGGAACGTCAAATACGGCTCGGTCGAAGGCACCTGCGGCGTGATCGGCACGACATCGGCTGCCAGTTGATTCCCTGCGGCGTCGGTTATTGTCGCCGTCAGAGTTGATGTTTGCGAATCAATGGGGACAATTGTGGTGAATTCATTTTCATCTTGTAATGCGAGGAATCCGTTCACCTGAATCCCCATCTCAGGAGACAGGGAGGTGTCAAAATTCCCCGCCACCAAGACGCTGAAATCGTTGATCGTGGTGCCGGGTACCGGCGACTGAATTGCGATACCAAAGTTAAGACTGAGATCGACAGTCGTCGTGCCGCCGCTGGTTACAGAGACGTTGTGAACGATTCGGGGCACCAGTCCTGTGTAAGACGCTATAACCGAATAGGCCTCCGCAGCCAGGCCGGGGATCGAGTAACGGCCCGATGAGTCGGTAATTGCCGACCCGAGAATATCGCCCCCTCCCTGATACGCGTCGACCAACGCTCCAGTGATCGTCGACCCATCGCTTACCCGAGTAACGAGCCCGGAGATGATTCCAAGGCCGCTTGAAGCCGTAATGTTAAAGGCGTTGCTGGTCGTACCGCTTAACCCGGCCGATGTTGCCGCAAGCGTGTATCCGTTTCCCGTCAGATTGACGCTTAGATCAGTGAAACTGACAGCTTTTGAGACTGCGTTCTCTTATCGAAGTCATTAACACAACTCTCCGCTGTACATGCTCAATTGCAATCCCCATTCAAACTGTGTGCGTTCGAAGGTCACATGACATTTCGATACAATCACGGAGTCAGTCTCCGCTCCTAAAGGGCCACGATACACCAATAAGGCGGCGTAATTGGCGTAGCTCGCACATAGGATCAATCCCCACGAGGACTGGCTGGGATGGGGAAAACAGTCGGCCCCCATGGTCGCGGGAAAGGGGAGCGCGCTGAAGGAAAAGGTGGCGTCTTGCGGCGAGTTGCTTATGCTCCCGCTCGTTTGAATTGATACGGTGTTCGAGAAACTGTCGGTCGTGTTGTGTTGGTTACGGTACAGCAAAACGAGTTGGAGAGTGCCGTTGCCGGTATCCTCATCAGGAGTTGTGTTAAAAACATTTTGCAGCGTCATCGTCGTCGAGGGATTGCTAGGAGGCCGCTCCTCAGGCAATAGCGAGCTAATGTTTATCCTCCCTCTGAAAAAGTAATCGATCAATCCTGCCGAATCGCGGATAGCGCGGTGAAAAAGCTTTTCGCCGTAACCTTTAAACACTTTTCCGTCTAGGCCCTTCTCCATGGGAGTCGCAAACGGATCGATCACATACGGAAGCATCGCACTGGCCAATGCCGGTGGATAATCCTGCTCTCCAAAGCCTCCTTGAAAATAAACGTAGCGTCTAAGCCTGGTCCCTGTCGCATCAGGCTCAAAACGCACTTCAACCTGCGAGGCCCTAGGCGAGAGAAAATTTGGCGAATTGATGGTATCGTCGCTGAAAAAGTTAGCACTCGAATACTCAGCAACTCCAATATTCAGTCCCGGCGTGAGCGCTAACAAACCGATATCACCCGCCGTTGAGTCTATGAGTCGAGAGATTGGAACGGGGGCTTGAGCGTTGGGACTCGGTTGATTTAGCGTGGAAATCTCGAAGGCAGGTGGGGTGCTCGTTGCGATCATTTCTTCGGCATCGTCACCCTCTGCCCAGCTATGAAAGCCATCAGGATTCCCAATTCCTTTATAGCTGATGTGGGTATCGTTGCGGGTATGCGACGGAACAACCGCGTCTTGAACCAAGTGAATAAGGTGTCATAGTGACCGAAAGGTCTCTCCGTATAGCCGCCTTCTCTCTGAATCCGTGGTCGCGGTCAGAGCCTGAAAGTATGTATCCCTTGCATCATGCCAGGAATGTTTACCACCGACGATCTGACTAGGGTTTTGGCTCCAGAGAATCAATGACTCGCCAAACTGAAGAAAGAGCGGCGGTGGTCGCCATCCCGCTTGGTCCCAAGTTAATCTTGGGTTATGAAAATGATGGCGGAGGCGCCAAAAGATCGGCCTGTCCTCGTCGAAGGCGCCGTCTTGAATCAGTTGAATGACCCGGCGCCCATTGAAAATTATTTCAGTGGTTCCAGCTGGGAATTCGAATGCGAGCTCTGTTTTCAGAAAATTGTCAAGACCCGAGATTTGTGTGGCCCGTTCACTGAGAAATACATGAGCTCTGTCGTCAAATGCTTGTACTTTCGGTTCGCACAACATAACTATCATAGTAAGTACGCTTACCAACATCGAATAAAGATACGACGTTTTTATATTCACGGGTCCTTCCCCCCCTGTTCTGGATACGGCTTGAGGCCAACCGTTTTGTTCTGCACATTGACTGCCTGAATTAGCCTGGGGACGTATTCATACCGCACGGTAACGTGTGTCAAAGAGCTAATATTTGTGAACTTGATTAGGTCCTCTTTCGTTTTAAGCTTTTGCAATCTTATCGTCGCCCCCTTTTTAAGCGCATCGGCGAACTCGATTCCGTTATTATACTTGTTTCGTACCATCCAGCCGGCCCAGGTGGGCTCGTACCCCGGCTGAAAAACGACAATTTTCGGCTCCTTCTCCACGTATGTGAACGGACTCCAGTCGATCCCCGGCGAGGCCAGGAGAGAAAACTTTCCATCGCTGTCCGCCACCGCCTCCTGCGCACTGAGAAAGTCCCGGGTCCTCTCCATGGCGATGATGGGCCTGCGAAACCATACTACCGTTACTACCGCCCCAGCCAGAGCTTGCCCCGTCTCCTCGTCTACCACTCTGCCATGATAAAGATCCGCACTACGCGCCGAGTTCACCATAAAACCCGCCGCCCCGAAGATAGTGGGAAATAAAAAAAGATAACGCCAAAACTTCACGACCCTCTCCTTAGATAAACTTGATTCGCCACACCCCGTCTTCATCTACGACAAACACCACCATGTAGGAGACTAAATTAGCACCATCAAGCCGTAACATCTCATATTCCACGTTGAGCCCTCTTTGTTCCACAAACGCGATGCCGGGTAAAACTTGATCGATGGTGGCCAAAGGCACCGTTAAGTTATTAAAAACAGCCTGGTAACTCGCTCTCTTGCTGTTAACGATGTAGTTGACCGCCCCCACGATATTGCCGCTCCTCAGAGCGTCCCTCATTCCGTTCCACTTCGATTGAAGTAATGTATCCAACCCGACCGTATCGATTACCTGAATGATCGCGTTGGCCGTGTGCGTGCCTCCAATGGTATCGGTAACGATCACCTTCGGATGATAAAGACCAGGGCTATTATAAACAAATGTCTGCCCTTCCAGACTGGGCAGATTGAAATCCACGGTCCCGTCTCCATTGGCATCGAACGCGATGTTAGCAATTGCGTTCAAGCTAGTGAGATTGAAACGTGCGGTTAGCGGCGCCGCCCCGATTACAGGCGATGGCCGGAAATTTAGAGCAGGTTCCGACGTCTGGGGCTGAACTGTGATTGGAATCGTATGGCTTCCCAAGGGAGTGCCCCCCGTGCCGGTTACTGTTGCGATAAGGGTCGTGGTCGTGCTGTCCATCGGAACAAAGGTAGCAAACTCGTTCCCGTCCTGTAGCGCAAGAAATCCATTGACGTTGATCCCCACCTCCGGCGCCATTGTGGTGTCAAATTCACCGGTAACGAGCACACTGAAGTCGTTAATTACAACTCCGCTGATCGGAGCATGAATAGCAATGCCCACATTAAGAGCCAAGTTCACCGTCACCGAAGCGGCACTGACAACGGTAACCCCTTTCTGTATCTGCGGCACAAAGCCGGGGGAAAACGCCTGAACCGTATACACGCCGTCCGCAAGACCTCCAATCGAATAACTGCCGCTCCTGGTCGTTGTGGCGCTTCCTATCGGTACCATTCCCTGGAACACCTCGACCTGTGCACCACTGACCGCGGTTCCATCGCTTACCCGCGTAACGACACCTGATATGATTCCAAGGCCGCTCGAACCCGTAATGTTAAAGGCGTTGCTGGTCGCACCGCTTAAGTTGCTCGATGTTGCCGCAAGCGTGTATCCGCTTCCCGTCAGATTGACGCTTAGATCAATGAAACTGGCAGCTTTTGAGACTGCGTTCTCTTATCGAAGTCATTAACACAACTCTCCGCTGTACATGCTCAATTGCAATCCCCATTCAAACTGTGTGCGTTCGAAGGTCACATGACATGTCGATACAATCACGGAGTCAGTCTCCGCCCCTAAAGGGCCACGATACACCAATAAGGCGTCGTAATTAGCGTAGCTCGCACATAGGATCAATCCCCACGAGGACTCGCTGGGATGAGGAGAACAATCGGCCCCCATGGTCGCGGGAAAAGGGAGCGAGCTGAAGGAAAATGTGGCGTCTTGCGGCGAGTTGCTTATGCTCCCGCTCGTTTGACTTGATACGGTGTTGGAAAAACTGTCGGTCGTGTTGTGTTGGCCACGGTATAGCAAAACGAGTTGGAGAGTGCCGTTGCCGGTATCCTCATCAGGAGTTGTGTTGAATAAATATTGCAGCGTCATCGTCGTCGAGGGATTGCTTGGAGGCCGCTCCTCAGGCAATAGCGAGCTAATGTTTATCCTCCCTCTGAAAAAATAATCGATCAGCCCCGCAGAATAGCCAATGGCGCGGGGTAGCAGCGCCGTAGCGTAGTCCTGAAACACCTGGTCGTCGAGAGAAAATCTCCACCAGGTAGAAGGCACGAATAAGTTGAATGCACCCTCGACCGCCATGTGGGTGATTGGAATTCCCGGCCCGTTCCTGGACCAATATTGACGTTGGTTTGCAATGGGCCCCGGAACCAACTGATCGATCGCCGGATGAGGAAGTACAGGATCAGCACCTGTTATTTTCGAGATAGTATTTCGGCTGAAGAAATTGGCGCTGGTGAATTCCGCGAGCCCGACCGTCGCCCCGTTCGGGGTCGTCTGCGTCGTAATGTCGGGGTTACTTCCGTTGTACTTGTCCGTATCCCACAGTCTCGCTACCGGTACCGTAGCAACCGCATCATTCGTCGGAAAAAGCCGCACTTGGGCCGGGTCCATGCCCAGAAAGCCATTGATTAAGGGTTCGTTTAATGGATTCCCCACGAACTCCTCGAAGGGATCGCCCAAGATATGCTGCGCGTTGCGCGTGTGCGCCACCGACCCCAAGTCCGCCACCAGATGCATCAACTGGCCGAGAATCTTAAATGTGCTGGCGAACAATGTCGCTCTCTGGCCGGGATCGCTGGCAGTCAACGCTTGATAGTATGTTGACCGAGCATCGCCCCAAGCTGCCTTTCCGGTAAATCCCTGATCGGGTAGTTGCGCCCAGCGTGGTGAGGATTCGAATTGAATCCCTCCGAGATTCAAACCCGACTGATCCCAGGTTTTTAGAGGTGTGTGAAAGTGACGGGGAGACCGAGTCACACCACCAGCTATCTCCGCCAGCTTTTGACCGAGAATCTCCGGGAGATACTGATCCTCAGCCACACCACCCGTGTTAAGCCAACGTGAAATGGTTTGCCCATTGAGGGCCGTATCTAGGCCATCGGGAAATAGCAGGCTGAACCTCAAGAAATCATCGAAAGTCAGACCTGTGCCGCTCATAACCAGTTGGGAGGCCGCGCGTTCATTAATGAGCCCATGGGTCCAAGTTTCAAACGCAGGAGCAGACAATGGCCGTAGCAGCATCGTCGTTATGCACCAGAGCGTTAATGCACTTGTCCGTTTCATAGTAAGAGACCTTTCATTTTTCTGGATATACGGCTTCTAAACCCAGTTCTCGTCGCTGTTGGTTTATGAGCTTATTGAGCTTAGGTTTCTTCTCATTCGGGACCTCCGCCGGATCAACCAACCTCATCCCTTCTCGTTTTTCCTTCAACGTCTTCAGCGGAGGCAGTTCAAAGTTGACCGCTCGTTTTTCCATCTCGGCGAGCAACCCTTTGTATCCGCCAGGTGGTTGACGAGGAGCGATTTGATACCGTGGAAAGTAACCGTAGTTCGGATAAAAAATAGTAATGCGCGGTCCTTCCACCCACGTGCCCGGGATTAAGCTGGCGGGCGGGTGTGCCCCGATCACGAACTCCCCACTCTTGTCGGTTAATACCTCCTCGGCATCAAGAAACCCGTGCGAAGCGTGACCGAGGCCGGGAGCACCGCGATACCACACCGCAAGCACGACCGCCCCGACGATCGGCGCCTTGGTCTCTGCATCGATGACTTTGCCTTTATACGGCCCGCCCGCGAACAAAGGATACAGTGGACCGCAGCCAGTGAAGATCGTCAATAAGATTACAAGATTAAATTTACGCATGATTCTTTTCTCAGAGATCTTGAATCCGCCATACGCCATCCTTGTCCAAAACAAATCGCACCACGTAGGAAAGCTGACCCCGGCTATCGCTGCGCAACATCTCATATTCGACAGTATTTCCCGTGGCTTGAACAAATTGAATGGCGGTCAGAACCTGATCGATGGAAGACAGCGGCACGGTGAGATTTTGAAACACACCCTGAGAGCAGAAAATGTACCGGGAGTCTTTTTTCATTTCGCGAACCCTTTTATCGACTTCAGCCCCACGGCAGAGCAAAAAAGCAGTTGGAGTTAACTTATACGCAAACGTAAATAAGGTTCGCGTCCCCTTTTCGGAATCAATTCCAAGAGTTCGATAGTGTCGCCGCTACGACAGCATCTTGCTCCAAGATGACTTGCGGCCCCTGCCCTAAACGCGCAAGTGGACCGCGCCACACGATGTAGCCAAAAAAATCCGCGTTTGAGTCGTGGACTGGAAGCCCGCTCGAAAAACTGAACGTCACCTCAAGCGGATTGTGAACCGGGTCGTCTATGTTGACTGGAATAATTGTAACAGTAGTTGGTAGAGATACATACGGCCCCGTAGCCGGTCCCACGCCGTCAGGCATGTTGTACAGGACTAGAGTAAGAGTACCGGTTCCCGATGGTTGGTTTGGTGCATCCTGGTAAATAACGGAGTCGACACGGACACGATCAACAATCGTTGTATTTTCCGGCCAACCATGTCCCAAAACGTTGAATACCGTCCCATCAAAAAAATAATCAATCAGCCCGGCCGAGTAGCCAATGGCACGAGGGAAGAGTTTTGTTCCATAATCCTTCATCACAAAATCATCGAGTTCCCACTGTTGATTCAAAAGAGGTAAAGTCACTGAATCAGACATTGTACTGGCTACAGCTAGTTTGTACCGAGTGGTTGGTGATCCGGGATGTCTGTAAAGATACTGCTTGAGCACACCAAGCGGGTTGGGTTCCGTAATGAGACCTATGGCAGCGGGCGTTTGGTAATTTGCACTGAAGATCGTGTCATCACTGAAGAAATTCGCGTTTGAATATTCCGCAAGACCGATGTCTAATCCTTCACTGGGATTACCCCCTTTAAGTTTCTCTGTATCAAAGATCCGAGCGATCGGAATCGGCGCAAAGTTGTTTTGCGGTAGACTGAGAATCGACGAGTCATAGCGCACACTGCTACTGTTTCCGACTTCGTCTAGGCCCGGGCCATCGCCCCAGACGTGTAGACTGTCCGTATCGCCAACCGATTTATAGCTTAAGTGCAGATCGTTGCGAGTATGAGCAGGAGACGCGGCATCTTGGACGAGGTGAATCAAGTGGCCCAAGCTTTCGAAAGTGTCCGCCCAGTTCTGTTGGCGCTGCGCGGCATCGGTCCCGGTCAGCGCCTTGAAATAAGATTCGCGGGCGTCGTGCCACGAATGGTTTCCACCGCCCACTCCACTGTCCTGGTTCTGTAATTGAGCCCAGATGATGGAAGATATCCCTCCGGTACTAAGACCCGCTTGATTCCAGTCCTTGGTAGGGTCGTGAAAGTGCTGCTGGACCCGTTGTGGAGGGGAGTCTTCTTCCTGTGAGCCTAATGCAATCCATTGTTGAACTTGTTTCCCTTTGACTCTCTGACCGATGCCATCGGGGAATTCAGAGCCGAATTGCTGTCGAAGAAAGTTGTCGAGGCTTGAGCCTCCAGCGACGCTCGGATCAACAGAACGCAAGCTAATAGCTTCATGGGCCTTCAGATCGAAAGCTTGCCCAAAGGCGGACTGCAGTACAACAGCAAGAATTAGAGTAAATAAATGCAAAACGACAAGTGTACGATCCATTGGCACTATCTCCTTAGGGTGTGGGCGTTCCCAGTTGAGAGGAAAACCTAGCCAATTTTCGATGAATGTTGATAAGCCTTATCAAGTTTGGCAATTCCTCGTATGGTGTAGTAGTCGGAATGCGTAAGTTTTCGGGACCAGAGAATTTTCTCATCTCTTGTTCGCTCTTAAGCTTCGGTAGTTTGATTACCACGCCGGTCCCAGTCATAGCTTTCTCCATCTCCTCCCGAGGCGTCTCTTTCACGTGACCTGTGGGGAATGGACCGTAGCCCGGCATGAATATCGCTATGCTTGGGTTATCCAAGATGTAAGTGAATGGATTCCAATCGATTCCTGGAGAGCCATCCAAAGAAAACTCCCCCTTCGAGTCCGTAAGCACCTCCTTTGCGGAATGAAAGTACTGCGGACCATCCATTGTAATTAAAGGCTTTTTATTCCAAACAATCACGAAAACAGCACCTTCCAGGGGTTGCCCGGTCGCCGCATCTACCACTTGCCCACGATAGATCTGAGCCCACGCAGCGCTTGCCGAGCCAAAACTAAACAACATCACCACCAACAACAGTAGAACCAAGTATCGCAAGAATAAAACAGCCTCGCGCCCGTGAGTTGGAAACACAGGAGTTGAGGGAACTCTCATCCTCACCCGCTTCGTTAGAAAAACTTGATCCGCCATACACCGTCCTCGTCGAGAGAAAAGAGCACCATGTAAGAATACTGAGATCCCCCCTTGACAATGCTCATCTCGTATTCGGCATCGACGCCTCGCACCCGAACAAAGTTAATGTTCGCCAAGATTTGGTCGATGTCGGCAAAGGGTATAGTTAGCGAGTTAAACATGTTTTGATAGGTCGTTCGTCGGCGCGCGACGATATAGGGTAACGCGGCGCTAATATTGCCCTGCCTCAATGCATTTTTCATCGCCGCCCATTTTGCCTGCAGCGCCGTGTTGAGCTGGATCTGATCGAAAATCTGCACCATGGCTGTCGCTGTCCTCACAACACCACTCGACTCGGTAACCCGCACACTTGGAAAATAGAGACCAGACTGCGCAAATGTAACCGTCACTCCACGGAGCGTGCTTCCAGTAAAATCAATCGTACCATCCCCGTTGCCGTCCAATTCAACCTGCGAGATAGAGTTGCGACTGGACAAAGTAAAACCCACTGGTTCCGAAACTAACGCAATGACCGCTGACGCCTTGAAAGATAGAGCTATTTTACCAGTGGGTGGTTGGGGCGTAATCGGGATCGTGTGGGTGGCGCGAACGATGCCGGTTAGGTCCGTCAGAATAGCTGTCAAGCCGGTGGTCTGAGCATCGACCGGTACTAGTAATGCAAACTCATCCCCAGATTGGAGCGCCACATAGCCATTGACGTTAATCCCCACTTCCGTCGCTATCGAGGTATCAAACTGCCCCGTGACGAGCACGCTGAAATCGTTAATCACAGCTCCGCCAACTGGGGAATGAATAGCGATGCCCACGTTAAGAGTTAAGTTGACCGTCACCGAAGCGGCGCTGATAATCGTAATGCCTTCGTGTACTTGCGGCACAAAGCCGGCCGAGGAAGCCCGCAGCGTATAAACACCGTCCGCAAGGCCCCCGATCGAATAACTACCAGTCCCGGTGGTCGTGGCGCTTCCCATTAGAACCGTTCCCTGAAACACCTCAACCTGTGCTCCATTGATGGGAGTTCCATCGCTTACCCGAGTAACGAGCCCGGAGATGATTCCAAGGCCGCTTGAAGCCGTAATGTTAAAGGCGTTGCTGGTCGTACCGCTTAACCCGGCCGATGTTGCCGCAAGCGTGTATCCGTTGCCAGCCTGACTGATGTTTAGATCAGTAAAGGCCGCTACTCCCGAAATGGCATTCTTGTTCGTAGTCCCACTTAGGGCTCCGCCGCCTGGGTTTGCGCCGATCGCCACGGTGACGGCGGCGCTAGAAGAACTAACTATGTTGCCGAAGCTGTCCTGAACTACGATAGTCGGCGGGCCGGCGATTGGCGCTCCTGCGTTGACATTTCCCGGCTGCGTTATGAAAGCAAGCGCCACGGCGCCCCCCGGCGCGATATCGAACGAACTGCTGGTCGCGCTCGCGAGGGTCGCAGAAGCGGCGCTTAGTGTGTAACCCACCCCAGCCTTGTTGATCGTCAAATCACTAAAACTCGCCAGCCCTCCAACGGCACTCCTGGTCGTCGTGCCGCTCAGCGTGCCGTTGCCAGGATTTGCCCCGATCGCGATTGTGATTGAGGCCGTCGATGATGTCACCGTATTGCCAAAGTTATCCTGTACTGTGATCGTGGGCGGACCTGGCAAGGCGCCTCCCGCCACAGCGTTTGCCGGCTGCGTGGTAAACACCAGATTCGTTGCCGCTCCAGGATTGACCGTAAACAAGGCGCTATCGCCGGGAGTGAGCGCGTCTCCGCTGGTGCGGCTGGCGGTGAGCGAGATGCCGCTCTCAGCCCTGGTGTACGTCACCCCGTTGATCGTTACCTGACTCGCCCCCGCTGCGATCGTGCCGATTAACGTCCCGCCTAGAGTTCCGGTCCCCGTTTTGAGAGTGAGGCTGACATTGGTAGCGCTTACGACGTTTCGCGCGGTGCCGTTTGCGTCCTGGGCCTGAACGACCACCGGAAATCCGACACCGGCCTGGGGATTTTGACCGGAATTAACCGCGGTAATGGCCAGCTTGACCGGCAGGACAGCGGCAAACTGTATGACCTGCCAGTTAACGGTCCCAAGGGTCCCGCCACCCCCACGCTGAAGTCTCAGATTGGTGGAACTGGTTAAATTCGCGGTCCACGACCCTTCATCGAGATTGGTGGTGTCCGTGCCCGACCCTCCCTGGGTGCCTATGTAGACAAAGCTCCTGTTGAGATCGACTGCCGCAATAGTGCGGTCGATGATTGTATCGCTGACCGCCGTGGTGGCGTTTGCCGCTGCCTGCACCGCGGTCCCGTCGATCATCGAGACCAACTCCCAGGCCACCTCGACGCTGTTGACCGTCGAGACCCGGTTAAAACAGTGACCCATGTTGCTGCCGCTATGGATGACGGAGCCCCGCGTCAGGTACTGGGACTCGATCCCGTTGACCGCCCCAGTCCCCTTGAAACTCATGATCAAAAAGCTGTTGACATTACTTTTCACCCGAATAAGCGTGCACTTCTCAGATTCGCCCGCACCGAGGGTGGTGAGTCCCCTGCGCACCGAAGCCCCTTCCATCTGGATCACTTGCCAGTAAACATCCACCGCGATTCCCGATTCGTTTCGCGAAAGCTCTAAATTGGTGGAGGTCGTGAGCCGAGACCGAATCGTCCAGCGCTCGTCGGTGGTTTGAGAGGTGGTATTGGGCGCCACCGAGACCAGTACGAACGACTTGGTAAGATCAACGGCCGTGGGAAGAGGTACGTTGACCGTGGCCTCGCTGGTGCTCAGGGTACGCAGCCCCCGCTGCACCGACACTCCGGACTCAAACTCCACAACCTGCCATTCCAAAATCGGGGTACTCGAAGGCGAGCCCAGTCTCTCCAAAGCGAGCGTGCTCGTTGACTCCAGATCAAAGCCAACGCGGCTATCGTTGGCATTGGCTCCTCCGGAGCGCCCGCCGCCGTGGGAAATACCGCCCCACACGATGGTCTTGGAAGGATCGACGGCGGGGGAAAGCGACACCGCCATCCGGTTAACCTGCGATGTAAAGGTCACGCTCCCGCGCCTGACGGTTTTTATTTGGGCCGCGTGCAACTGAGACGGGCCGAAGATCAAGCCGCTTGGAAAAAAAACATTGGCGCTGGTTAACTGAAGAGCATACAGAATAAACAAACTGACGGCCCAAGAAACACAGTGAAAATATCCCCGTTCTCTCGTGCTTATAATCCTCCTGGAGATAAATCGCTTCTTCATTATGTCGCCCTCAATTGGAAATCAATCGTGACCTGATCTATGTCACACCACTTGCTGGTGGCGTTTTATCGCTGAAGGTATCCGCCGTCCAATACTTTTTTACTTATGATCTTCATAAGATTTTCCCTATGAATGCATCGCAACCAGAATTGGTAAAACAGTCCTAGCTTGGGACTTCTACTCTATCTGTTGGAGTGTTGCGGGTGGGTTGCTAGAGGTACTGGATCTGTGTTATGCAGTCACCTTCCGGACGAACCGCAAGTGCAACAATGATTCTCATCGTGCGGGAGGGAATCAACCATGACGCTTCGCCGGTTTCGGATGTTTGTCTCAATCGCAAAGCACCGGAGCATCACCCAAGCTTCCCGGGAATTTCATGTCAGCCAACCTGCGGTTTCCCAGCAACTCAAGCGCTTGCAGGATGAGCTTGGCACTATATTGGTGAAGAAAAATGGCAGCGGTATTGAACTAACCGAAACCGGACTCTTGCTCGAGAAAGAGGCACAGTCGATCTTATCTCTGGTTGACGGCTTGAAGCACAAGTTTATTGGATCGTCGGAAAACACAACCGCAGATGCTCTGACGCTCGCCGGTACCCCCGTACTTACGACCTCCCTCCTGCCCGGCTTGCTGGCCCGGTTCAAGAAGAGCCACCCCAGGGCGAAACTCACGCTGCGCACCGGTAATAGTCGAGAGATCGAGGACCTGATTCTCACATCAAAAGCAGACCTGGCGGTTATTACCCATCCGCGGTTCTTGCCATCGCTTCAGACGGAGCCCTATCGCGCCGACAAGCTAACGGCTTTTGTCTCGGCCCATCACCTGCTAGCCAAAAAGAAAACAATCGAAGCATCCGACCTTCCTCACGTTTCCCTAGTCGTGAGAGTGGGTCGACAAAATGAAACCAGGATGGAGGATCGATTCCGGAGCCTGGGCAAGAATCTAAAAATCGCGATGCGTTGCGAATCGCCCGAGTCCGTAAAGGAGGCGGTCAGAAGCGGTGCCGGTGTGGGCATTCTACCCCACGATATCGTCAAACGGGAATTGGAGCGGGGCGAAATAAAGCCTGTACAGCTCGCTGGTATTGACCTGACAGGTCAGAGTTACATTGTTTATTCCAATAAAAGACCGCTCGCTAAAACGGCTCAGGAATTTTTGAGTTTGTTACGGGCCGCGCGTCCACGGAAAAACGGTTCAGACAATTATTTTATTGAGGGCCGAAATAAAAACCTCCCCAAGCTCTCTTCGAGAACCAAAAGCGAATCCCTTTTCCGACTCCGTTATAAGTCTTGACCCGGCGGCAGTCCGAATATGACCCTGCCGTAGGTTGTCCCGGCCAAATCCCAACTGAGCGATATATGCTGGCCCGCCGAGTGAATATCGCGGAGCAGACGCTGCGCTTCGCTGTCTAAATTAATACTCCTCCCGCCCGCCGAGGCAAATAGGCGATCCACCGCTCGCGTGCACTGATAAGCCACATAGGCGATATCCCGCCGATTGCGCGCCCGCTGTTCGATGCTCAACCGCTGGCCCCGCTTGACGATCTCCATGGCCTCGCGGCAATCCCGCAACATCAACGCGCGCGCGGCGTCAATCTCGGCGGCCGACTTCGCAACACGCATGTGGATTGCGCCTTCCGGAGATGCCCGACGGTCGCCCGACGACCTCTTCCGCATGCCCTCTATAAAAGTCTCGAGCGCCCGTTCCGCGATACCGATCAAAGGAGCCGCAAGCGAGAAGGGCACGGTTGCCGTTCGCGGCAGACGATATAATGCGCCGCCATTGAATCTACTGCCGGGCCCCGTTCCATCCGTCAAGTCCTTGTTGCGTAAAGCACGGTATGCGGGCACGAAGACTTCGTCTTTTAACTGAAAGTCCTTGCTGCCTGTACCGCTCATCCCCATCACGAACCAGTTATCGATTATGGTGAAGTCTGTCTTTGGGACCAGGAACATGTAAAGCTCGGCTGAGTCCGCGCCCACGGCCGCTGGCACAAAGCTACGGACCAAAGCCCAGTCGGCGTAATCGCAGCCGCTGGAGAAGGGCCACCGTCCGCTCAATCGATACCCGCCGTCTGCTCGCACCACTTTCCCGGTGGGCATATAACCCGAGGATATCAAACTGTCGGGGGAGGACCCCCAGACGTCCTTTTGGGCCTGGCCGTCAAACATCCCGAGCGTAGCGCAATGGTCCGAGTAAACTCCTTGAATCCACCCGGTAGAGCCGCAACCTTCGGCCACGGTTGCAGTGATTAGAACGGCTTCGTTGAGCGGCAGTTCATACCCTCCTAAAACCGCCGGCTGCAAGGTACGAAACAGGCCCGCCTTGCGCAAGTCGTCGATGCTTTCTGGCGGGATGCGTCTCAGTTTTTCCGCATCGGCCGCGCGCTTGCGCAGCGAAGGTACCAGTTCCCGCGCGCGACAGAGAAGCTCCGCGCCCTTATCTGTGAAAGATGTTATCGTGTCGGACATAAGATTCTCACGCTTGTGAGGATCGAGCGCGCCAAGGCGCCGGACAATGTCTGATCAAAATCCGCAACGTTCAAATTCGAATTCTGAAACGAACTTGTTTTGTGTGCTTTCTTTTGATTCGTTTCGAGTTTCGTTTACTCGAAGGGTGACAAAATGTCAATCAATCGATCGAAGCGGACTTAACAAAATGATTAATTCCGTTTCAGTTCATCTCGGCGGTTTTGTGATCTTTGGGATACGAGTTTTCAGTTTCAGAACCGACCCCTCGTCACCCATTATTGGGGCGCCCCTTGCCATCAAGGCGGATCTTGGGCTATGGCTGAGCGGGACGAATTTTGGCCCTGTCTAATGTCGCTGCGAAAGACGGCGTCGATACCGATTACGAAGACACCGGCCAAAAGGATTCAACATGCGAATTATCATCACCGGAGCCGGCTTGATCGGTACCCATACGGCAAAGGAGTTGACCGAGCGCGGCGATGAGGTGACTTTTTTCGACGTAGCGCCGAGGCCAGACTACATCCGTCATGTAACGGGGAAGGATTTGCCCGTGATTGGGGGCGACATCCGCGATTTGGCGGCGCTGCTGGACGCATTTCAACGAATTCGGCCGGAATGCGTCATTCACTTGGCGGCTTCGGTGGGCGAAGCGAATATCACCAATGTCTATACAGGGTTTCAAGTCAATTTGGTGGCTACCATCAATGTTGCCGAAGCGGTGCGGCTAACCGGCGTGCGCAAGCTGATTCATGCCAGTACGCAGGCGGTCTATGCCGGAGAGGATCCTACTGAGTTGCTCCGCGAAGGTTCACCCATAGACTGCAGGGAGCGGGTTTACAACGCCTCAAAAATCGCTTGTGAGCATGTGCTTCGAACCTACGCCGCGAAACACAAGATCGAACTGGCGTTGCTGCGCTTCGCCGGCGTATACGGTTATTACTCCGTCGCCGGCGGTCCCGGCGTAGCGGTTCAGCAAGCGGTGTGGGACGCCATGGCCGGAAAACCTGTCGTGCTCGACGTCTACGAGACCGTGGACTTCATCTATGTCAAGGATCTGGCCAACGGTATCGTGTTGGCCGTGCATACCTCGCCCTTGCCGCACCAAGTCTACAACCTAGGCAGCGGTAGCCTTACCACGGTGGAAGACGTCGAAGAAGCGCTGAGAAACATTTTTCCGGCAATAACCATGAGCCGCGGCAAACTGACGCCCCCGAGGCCGCGCATGGATATTACGCGGGCGCGGACGGATTTGGGTTTCGATCCGGAGTACAAATTGGAAGCGGGCTTGCGCGATTACGTCGAAGAGTTGCAGCGCGATTAGTTTAGCTGAGGGTGCATCGTGTGGGCATGGATTCAGTGACGAGGCCGCAGGAATTCAAGTCTGGTGTTGAGTAAAACATACTCTTCGAGTAAAAATCGCGACCCCGAGATTATTAAATCCAACTATTCAACCCGATACTAGACCCCTTTGCTAAGATTGAACTGAAAGGAGAGTCCTGGCCCTATTAATCTCACTCAGGAGTCTCTCTTGTCCAAAAAGCTCCACTGGGAGCTCGATCCTCTATATGTACTCCAAGTCGCCTGGTTCGTAGAAACATCCACCAAGGTGTGTTTCATCCCATACTTGAATTAGCGCCTCGGGACTCGCCGCGAAGGAGAGTCGAAGTCAACAATATCGCTTGGACCCCGTTTGCTAATCGTTATTCAGGTTCATTGACAGATAAGCGAGGGTTGACTATAAGTTCGTTCACGGCGGGTTTCACGTCTCCATAAAATAGAATACCAGACGAAACGCTCGAATAACCCCGTTGAAGGAGGAAGCATGGCTTACGATGCGGTGATTAAGGGGGGTCGGATTTACGACGGCAGCGGATTGCCCTCCTATTTCGGCGATGTTGCGATCAAGGGAGATCGAATTGTCGAAGTCGGCCGGCCCAGTGGCAGCGCCGCGCGAGTCATCAATGCCGAAGGCCTCGCCGTCTCGCCCGGGTTCATTGATTTTCACACTCACATGGACGCCCAGTTACTCTGGGATCCTTTGGCCACGTCTTCTTGCTTTCACGGAGTGACCACGCTGATTCCGGGAAATTGCGGCCTTTCGCTCGCGCCCTGCCGTCCGGAAGACCGCGACAATGTCATCGGGAGCTTTGTCCGGGTTGAAGCGATGCCGTCACAAGTGTTGCGCCGAGCGGTAAAGTGGGAATGGACAAGCTTTCCCGAGTATCTCGCGCGGCTCAGGCAAAAACTAGGCGTCAATGTGGCGGCTCTCATGGGGCACTGTGCCGTGCGCCAATTCGTCATGGGAGAAGAATCCTCGGAGCGCGCCGCCACCTCGTCTGAAATCGAGCAGATGAAATCGCTCATCAGAGAGGGAATGAACGCCGGAGCCATCGGCTTTTCCACCAACCAAAATCGTCGCCACATGCGCGAGGATGGCAGACCCATACCGAGCCGCCTGGCAACCGACGAAGAGATCGTGGAGCTTGCCGGCGTCTTGGGAGAGCTTAACAGCGGGTCGGTGCAAATCTCGCGCGGTACCCTGGGGACCGCGCGTCCTGTGGAAGAAGACGTCGAGTTCTTTCGTCGGATCGCCTCCACGTCCGGTCGCCCGGTAATATGGCAAAGCATCGCCCATCGGCGCAACGAACCCGACCAGTGGCGCAAGCTGCTTAACCTAGCCCAAAACTGCCTCGCCACCGGTGTGCCTTCTTATCCCTTGACCAATGCCCGCCTGTTCAATGGCCGCTTCACGCTCAAGAATGCCCAGACCTTCGACGAATTGCCGAGCTGGAAAAAAATAATGTTCGCCCCCGTGGAGCAGCGGGCGAAGCTGTTTGGCAACGCCGAACTGCGCAAGAAGCTCCGCTTCGAAGCGGTGGAAGATAAGGGGCCGACTACTTTTTCACGAAGCTGGGACCAGATTTTTTTAATCAAAGCCGCGCAGCCGCAACACCGACACCTGGAAGGTAAAAGCGTGGAAGAAATCGCCAAGTTTCTGAACAAGGATATAATCGATGCCTTCCTCGATATCGCGCTCGAGGAGAATCTGGAGACTTTGTTTCAGAATTCAGGCAACCGAGACGAGCAGGCGACCGCCGAGATTCTTAAGAGCCCGATCACTCTGGTGGGCCAGTCGGATGCCGGCGCCCATCTCGTTTACCATGCCGGCTACGGCTACGCGACTCGCTTTCTTGGCTATTGGGTCAGAGAAAAGAATGTGATGGGCTTGGAAGAAGCGATCCGCAAGCTCACTTTTATGGTTGCATCGCTTTTCGGCCTGTACGATCGCGGTCTGATTCGCCCCGGCATGGCGGCGGATTTGGTTCTGTTCGATCCGCAGACGGTGCGCGAATGCGAGCCCGAGATGGTCAACGATTTGCCCGGAGACGAAAAGCGCCTGATTCAGAGGGCGATGGGGGTAAAGATGACGATGGTCAACGGTCAAACTTTAGTACAAGATGGCGAACATACCGGCGCCTTTCCCGGTCGCGTGCTGGGTAACCGCAACGGCCATGCCTTGGCCTGAAAGTACTATCTCGCGCCAAAGGAGGCGTCATTGAAAATCGCCGCAATAGAAACTTTTGAGCTGGCCAACATCCAGGTTACTCCCCCCTTGGTCAAAGCGCCCATGTCTCAGTCGGTCACTCTGCTCCAGGTCAAAACGGATAATGGCATTGTGGGGATTTCTCAAATAGGCGGAATTATGCCTTCGGCTACGATCGCATTCATTGAGAAGGATCTTATGCCGTTTCTCAAAGGTAAAGATCCACTTGAAACCGAACGTCTGATGCACCAGATGCTGTGGAACTTCAACAGCCGGGCCCATGGGGGGGTGTGGAGCTTTGCCGTCAGCGCCATTGATGTCGCGTTGTGGGACATAAAAGGAAAATTCTTTAATATACCTGTTTGGCGTCTCTTGGGCGGTGCGCAAAAATCTGTGCCGGCTTACCTTACCTATGGCTTCAGGAGTTACTCGCGGGAGGAACTCGTCGAAGCGGCCAAGCACTTCGTCGCCCAGGGGCACAAGAGGCTCAAGATCGTGGTGGGCCGTTTAAACATTCGCGGCGAGATGGATAGTTCCGGAGCCAGCACCGAGCACCGGGAGGATAACCCAGCCGAAGACGAAGCCCGTGTTCGAGCAGTTCGAGATGCCGTTGGCGACGATGTCGAGTTGATGGTCGACGCCAATTGCCTCATGAAGTTTGACGCGGCGCTGCGCTGGTGCAAGCGCCTGGAGCCCTATAACCTGATGTGGTTCGAGGAACCCCTCGTACACAACGATACTCAATTGCTGGCCGAGTTGCGCAAACGCACGAGCATTCCCATCGCCGCCGGACAGCGCGACAATTTCTCTAAACTGTGCGAATTAGCTGCGCAGCGGGCCGTCGACTTTTTAAACCCTCATGTCGGTTCGGTGGGCGGCTTCACGATGGGCATGAAGGTGGCCGCCGTCGCTCAGGCGTTCAATCTGCCGATCGGCAATGGCGATTACTTCGACCTCCATCTTCATGCCGCCGTCCCCAATGGATGGAGAGCCGAGGTTCGTGTGCCTAACTGGATGGCCGCCAACGTGATCTTTAAAGATCTCCCCATGCCAGTAAATGGTTGGGTGACTTTAACCGAAAGGCCGGGACTGGGGCTCGAAATCAACGCGGACGCGGCTAAGGAATTCAGGGTTAAGTGATCAAGAGACGAAACAACCGCGTCGAGGAAAATTTTTCCCGCAAAGCCGCAAAGTCGCAAAACTAATAAAAGAAGGCTCAGAACTTGGCGTTCTTGGCGTCTTGGCGCGAGTCAAGCCATCTTTTCGAGGAAGTGTCAGCGCTTTATTTATCCAGCCAGGTGTAGTTTACCCCGCCACCCCACCAGCGATAGATATCATCGCCGGAAGTGGTGAATCCTTTGACGTAGTCGCGCATGGAGAAATACCGCGGCGCGAAGCCGAGATAAATTTCCGCTACGTCCTCAAAATGCTTGTTCAGGATTTGTTTGAACAGCGCTCTGCGCTTTGCAGGGTCCAGCTCCTGTTCCGCCTGGTCGAGCAGGGCCTCGACCTCCTTATCACAATGGCCGGATAAATTGTTGCGGCGTTTTTTGAGATCCGACTCACAGCGTCGATTGGCGCCATAGGCTTCATAGGGATCGGTGGCGAGATTGCCGCCGGTGACGTTCATCGTATAGTCCCCGCTCCGGATGAGACTTCGATGCACCCCGAAATCCATCGTTTCGATCTTGACGTTGATCCCGACTTTTTTGAGCTGGGCCTGGAGAGTGACGATCATCGGCTCGTACTCGCCGGGATAAGAATTGATAGATATCACCTCACCTTTATAACCCGCTTCTTTTAGGAGGGCCGTGGCCTTGGCCAGATCGCGGCTCTGCGGAGGGAATCCTTCGATAAACCATGAATGGTCGACCGGGTATCTCTGATCCACCGCCTCGCCATAACCGAAAAAGGCGGCCTGCATGAGCTCCTTCTTATCGATTGCGTAGGCGATGGCCTGGCGCATCTTCTTGTTGTTAAACGGCGGCGCCGCAACGTTGAAAACCATACGGCGGAAACTCGCATAAGGCGCCTTGACTAGATGAAGGCCTTTGACTTTTCCTTCCGCCACCTGTTTCACCCACTCAAAAGGCGTGAATTCGATCATATCGACGTCCCCCGTCTGGACCGCGATAAACCTGATCGCACTGTCTGCGATGGGGCGCAGTATCAGACGGTCAATGAAGGCCTTGTGCCCCCAGTAGTCGGGAAATCGCTCGAACACGAAGCGCTGGCCCGGCTGCCACTCAATGACTTTGAATGGCCCGGTTCCCGGGGGAAATCGGTCGAGCTTGCTGACCCCTTCCGGCAGCGACTCCTTGGGTAGGACCGAAAAGGCCTGAATGTCCGCCAACGAGGCAAGGAAAGGAGGGCTTGGTTTTTTCAGTAACATTTTGACTACATACTTACCTTCCGTTTCGACCCGTTCCACGGGGGCGAGCATACTCTGGCCGTAAGCGCTGTTCTTCGGGTTCATGGCGTAGTTAACGGCGTATTTTACGTCCTCGCCCGTCATTTCCCGCCCGTCGTGAAATTTCACTCCCCTGCGCAGGTTGAAAGTGTATAGCCGGCCATTGTCGGAGACTGCCCAGGACTCGGCTAGATTCGGTTGAATTCTGCCGTTGGCATCTACGCCCAAGAGCGACTCGAACATCAGCTCGCGAACCTTTCGTTCAACGCTGCCCGTGGCGACCATCGGATGCATCAATGCCGGTTGCCTGGAGATCCCCAGGGTAAGAGTGCCGCCGCGTTTCGGTTTATCTGAGGCGGCATCGAGGGGAGCTGCTGCCATAAGCCAAGAGGTCAAAACTAAAAGCCACAGAATTTGTTTCATGGTAACCTCCCGTTACTCAGTCAAACCCTGCGCGGCAGAGCCGCAAGCAAAGTAGGAACAGCCATTTCACCACGAAGGACGCGAAGACCACGAAGGTAAAAAGGATTTTTTCTTCAATTCAATGCCCTATATTTTCCGCTCTTCGTGGCCTTCGTGCGCTTCGTGGTGCGATCTTATTTCCTTACCAATTCTCGGATTTAGGATCGCTGCACCAAAAATTCGTGCAAGCTACCCGTTGCGTTACAGAGTTTCTTTGCTACGCTGCTTTTTCCATATCCTTTGTGTACTTTCCATAGCGCGCGGCGCCGTTGCACTTCACGCGGTGATAGAAGATCTTCTGCGCGGGGGCGACATTTGCCGCCTCACCCCTCCAGGTTTTGAGCGGCGAATCCTGCAACGCGCGGGCGTAAGAGAAGCTCACCTCCCAGGGATGGGGGCCCATGATGTTCATGGCATTGAGATGTTCGGTTGCACTTACAGCGCTTTGTCCGCCGGAAAGAAAAGCAATACCAGGAACCGCACCTGGCACCGTGCGCTTCAAGCAGCGGATCGTCCGTTCCGCCACTTCTTCCACGCCGGCCTGTCGCGGATTATCTTTGCCTGAAACTACCATGCTGGGCTTGAGAATCATCCCTTCCAAGTGGACTCGCTGTCTCATGAGCGTCGCAAAAGTAATTCTCAACGTCGCTTCCGTCACTTCCTCGCACCGCTCGACGGTATGCGAACCGTCTAACAACACCTCCGGCTCGACGATGGGAACCAGGCCCCCCTCCTGGCACAGCGACGCGTAGCGCGCCAGCGCATGAGCATTGGCTTCGAGACAAGTATAGCTCGGTATCCCGGCGCCTATGGCAATCACCGCCCGCCACTTGGCGAATTTGGCGCCGAGCTCCTTGTATTCTTTAACCCGCACGCGAAGCCCATCGAGCCCCTCGGTTACGACTTCACCAGGGAAGCCCGGAATTTCCACCGGCCCTTTGTCGACCTTGATCCCCGGAATGATGCCCTTCCTGGAGAGCACCTGGGAAAAAGGCGTCCCGTCGCTTGCCGCGGTGCGTAGAGTTTCATCGAAGAGAATCACCCCGCTGATCGCTTCTTCGATCCCCTTGGTCGTGAAGAGTAGTTCACGATAAGCGCGGCGGTTATTTTCGTTGTTTTCGATCTTGATGCTGTCGAAGCGCCGCTTGATCGTTCCCATGCTCTCATCGGCGGCCAAAATCCCCTTGCCCTTTGCCACCATGGCTTGCGCGACGGATTCAAGTTCCTGTTTTGACATCGGCTTAATACCTCCTTTTCCTTGCTCCCAAAATGGACCGAAGTGCAAGCCTTTCGGACGCAGCCGTTAGGTCTCAGCCCCAAAGGCCAGCCAAGCCAACCCCAAGGGTGCTTACTCCATCCGCCCGGACCGGACAAGACCTGTGCGGTTCTGCGTCTGCGCCCTCCAGACTCCCACTTCGGTCCGTCGCCTTGTATCATCGAGGTTGCACTTAAATTCATGTGCATCGGCGAGACCCGCTTATTTTACATTCTACGCGGCTCGTGGCAAGGGTTTTTTACCCGTCGCAGTTGTCAATCCGGTCATGGTTTGTTATCCATCGCTTGAGCGATTTTTATGTCCGAGCTGCTCCTCCATTGGCTCATCAGCGCCGTAAGCTTAGCCATCGTGGCCTATCTATTCCCCGGCATTCACGTGGAAGGCTTGGGCGCTATGATCATCGCTCCCATCGTCATCGGATTAGCAAACGCCACCCTGGGATTGATACTCAAGATTTTGACGCTACCCCTGAGTCTTCTGACCTTCGGCTTATTTTTGCTCTTTATCAACGCCTTCATGCTGCAACTCGCAGCGGCGCTCGTCCCGGGATTCTACGTTGCCGGGTTCTGGTCGGCGTTTTTCGGCGCCATCGTAATGAGCCTGGTGAGTACTTTTTTTCGCTCCTTCTTCGTTACCGACTGATTCGTGCACCTTGTTCGTCGCTCCTGTTCGTAGCGGGCACGATCACGAAGCACGAGCACGATCCATTGCTTCACGCCAATAACTATCATCATAAAATCGCTCGGGAGGATCCCAGGGGGGTTTGTATACACCCAATTCTTTTCTCAGTTCGATGACGGTTTTGATTGCGTTAGGATTGATGCGCGCCTTCGGCACCACTTTTCCATAGGCCTCTTCCGCCGCGTTTTGACTGAGCTTTTCCTTGTCCATCAATAGCTTGACGGTTTCCGCGCGGTTCTCCGGCCTGAGCAGCCAGTCGGCCGCCGCCGCCCACGCGCGGATGAAACGGACCGTAATTTCGCGGTGACTTTGAAGCCAGCTCCTCAGCGTCCAACCGCAGGTGAGCGGCCAGCCGGGAACATATTTGTCCGCGTTGGCGAGCAACACCCCTCCGGCGGCCAGCGCCTTGTCGGACGCCGGCGGCGTCAACATGGCCGCGGCCACCCGCCGCTGTAAAAACGCTTCCAAGCGGACCGGTGAGCTGCCGATGATTTCGATGTCGTACTCCGTGTCCTTGATATTGTGGGCCTGCAAGATTTTTTTTCGAATCAGATCGAGGTTGGAGTCTCCCGGGTCGCCGGCCAGGAGTTTACCGCGCAACCGATCGAGGGAGGTCACACCCGGTTGGCCGATCAGGTAGGCGCTCAGTCCCTCCTCGGCCTGCATGAAGAGCATATAATCGACCCCATCCGTGGTCGCGCGCGCGATCATGGTGTCGGCGCTGCTCAAGGTAAAGTCCCACCGTCCTTCCGCCATGCCGCGGTTATGATCGGGGGCGTAGGTGGTTTCGTGAAATTTGACCTGCAGTCCTTCTTTCTCGAAGAACCCCTTGTACTCCGCCACCACGTGGGGCGTGCGGCGCTGATAACCTGTGGTGCTAAGCAAGTCCATCCTTGTCCCTCCTCGCCTGCTTCTATTACGTTTACGTATTTCTAGCAATCACAAAACTGAACACCCCATTAGCGCCAAGCCCAGAGTCCCCCTTTTAAGTTGTCTGGAAGTTAATTGGCCTCCTATTATTTATCCGCCATATCACCGAAAGGGTCCGAGGGGGCAAGACTGAAAGCCGCAGACAAGCCCTTCGGGATTGCAAATTGCAAATCTCAAAGAGCAAACTTGGAATCTGAGATCTGCGATTTGAGATTTCTCGCGTAGCGAGAACGGGCTGCGGCTGGAAGGTTTGCCCCCTCGGACCCAACTTTCATGTCCAAAGGTCATCTGATAATAAGGAACCGGCCATGAAACTAAAAGACAAAGTCGCGGTCATCACAGGCGGCGGCCGCGGCATCGGCAAGGCCGTCGCCATCGGCTACGCGCGCGAGGGTGCCAAAGTCGCGATTTGCGCGCGTACGAGCGCCGAGATCGAACAAACCCTGGGCGCTATGCGCGCCCTTAAAGCCGACTGTGAGGGATGGGTCTGTGATGTTTCTCTGGAGGAGCCGGTACAAGAACTCGTGGCTGAGGTGAAAAACAAGTTCGGCCGCATCGACATCCTCGTCAACAACGCCGGCGTCATGACGCGGCCGGTTCCTATCACCGAGCTGGAAGTTATAAAGTGGGATTACACGATCGCGGTTAACTTGCGCGGGCCGTTTCTCGTTACCCAGGCCGTTTTGGCGATCATGATGAAACAAAAAAGCGGCTCGATCATCAATGTCTCCTCCGCCATCGGACGCAGCGCCTACGCCAATTTCATCGCCTACGCTACGTCGAAGTGGGGACTGGAAGGTTTTACGCAAACGCTGGCGGCCGAGACGCGATCGCATGGCATCCGCGTCAACTCCGTCGACCCCGGCTATGTCGCGACAAAGTTAACCGGCTACGGCGGCAGCAAGCCCGAATCGGTCACCGAGGTGTTCGTCTATCTGGCATCGGACGAAGCCGAGGGCGTGACCGGAAAGATGCTCAGTTCCTCAGGATGGAAGTCGCAGGTGAGATGAGATCCAATGCCAAACGGCTCCGCGCGTCTGCGCCACAACTAAAGCAGCAAAGATAGATTTCACCACGGAGCCGCAAAGCGCGCGGCGTTCGGAGTTTTTTTTGATAAGGGCTCTCTACTCCGCGCTCTCGGTGCCTCTGTAGTGAGCAATCCTCTCGGTTCTTCTTTAGTCCTGCAGGTGCTTCTTGAAGAACTCCAAAGTTTTGGCCCAGGCCTCCTTGGCCGCCACGGCGTGATAGCGCTGCGGGTTGGCGTCGTTATTAAACGCGTGGGGCGCGCCGGCATAGACTTTGTACTCGAAGGACTTGCCGAATTTTTTCATCGCTTCTGCCAACTTCGGCACCTCGGCGGTGATGCGTTCATCAGTTTCGCCGTAATGACCGTAAACGGCGGCGTTAATATTTTTCACATCATCGAGGTTTCGGGGATTGGCCCCGTAGTAAACCACCGCCGCCGCCACGTCTTTGTTGCGCGTGGTGATGAGGAGCGTTCTTGCCCCACCCCAGCAAAACCCCGTAACGCCGATTTTATTGGGGCGGACGTAGCTCTGGTCTTTTAAGTAATTGATGGCCCCGGTCAAATCCTGTGTGACATAATCTTCTGAAAGTTTTCGAATGCCTTCGTTGGCGGCATCCGAGCTCGCAAATGACGCGGTTCCACCCAGGCGGGACAGGAGATCAGGCGCCAGGGCGACGAAACCGGCCTTGGCCAACCGCCGCGCCACATCCCGAATATGATCGTTTAGACCGCGGTTTTCATGGATCACGATCACGGCGGGGTGCCGGCCATCTACCTTGGGACGCGTCATATATCCCGCAATAGAGGTTCCGTCAATTGATCCGAATTTTATCTCGCCCGAGTTGAGCGTTGGATCCTTGGGATCGACCTGGTTTGCATAGGTTTCCCGGGGCGCCAACGTATCCGCTAAATTCACGGCCGCCGCGAGCCCACCGGTAAGGGCCGCCCCTTTTTGGATAAATTCTCGCCGGCTAATTCCTTCGTTGCTTTCGGCTAGCTTCCATCCTTTGTTTCTTACGCTCACGGCTCCTCCTCTCATTATAAACCTAAAAGCTCCTCTATTTTCTTTTGATCGAAACCGACGACGGCCGCGCCGTCGATGAGAGTCACCGGTGTGCTCTGATAACCCATATCGATCAACTCTTTCATTGCGGCCTGGTCGGCGCGGATATTCTTATCGACGAAGCTCACGCCCTTTTGAGAAAGAAACTCTTTCTCTCTATGGCAGGGGCCTCAGCCGGGCTGGTTGTAAACTATGACTGTCTTCGCCATTTCTTTTCACCTCCCGATTGTGAATGGAGGAGATAGTAACATTTCTAAACCCCTGAATGAAGCCGGCAACCAAAAGGGGACTGTCCCCCGTTTTCGGCAATTATTGACGACGCAACATATCCGGGAGATTGCCGAGAGTCAATGGTAAGAAAGTCGTAGATGATAATCTTCAAAAAAGGCGCCTCATCTGTTAATCTGCAACTGCTACCAACCGATTATAAAAGGACGGGACCTCAATGCGGAGTTCAACTCTTGCCATCTCGGGTCGCATCAAACTCGCAGCCTGCGTCGCAAGCCTCACCGTTCTTTTCGCTTTTGCTTCGTGGTCCCTGGAAATTCCATCCCTCCCCGAAAGCCGGCTCGAAACTCTTACAGCCCATGTCCGCTACCTGGCTTCCGATGAACTCACCGGACGGGGCGTGGACACCCCCGGCATAAAATTGGCTCGCGATTTCATTGCGCGGGAGTTTACCCGCTACGGTCTCCTGCCGGGGGGAGAGAACGATACCTACATGCAGACCTTCGAGGCCGCGACGGGCGTCACGGTCAAGGAGCCGACATCCCTTGGTCTCGACGATGAAAGTCCGCTCGCATTGAATACACATTGGATCCCTCTTGGCCTTTCACGCTCGGGCGCTGTCGAAGGCGAAGTCGTTTTTGCCGGCTATGGCATCACGGTCAAAGACTATGGCTACGATGATTACGCCGGTCTCGACGTCAAAGGTAAAATCGTTCTGCTGCTGCGCTACGAGCCGCCGCCCAGGAACGACAGGAGTCCGTTTCGCAAAGCGCCGCGTTACTCCACTCACGCAACGCTGCGGACCAAAGCGATCAACGCACGCGACCACGGCGCGGTGGGGCTGATTCTCGTCGATTTGAACGCCCCGGAAACTGCTGCAAGGGAACTGATCTCGACGCGAAACAGCCTATGGCGCGGCGGCAACAGCCTCATGGCGGCGCAGATCCGGCGCAGCGTCGTCGAACCATGGCTGGAGGCGCAGGGCATCTCCCTCAAGTCATTGAAAGAAAAAATCGACCGGGAAGAAAAACCGGCATCTCAGAACTTGCCGGGCTTCAGGGTCAAGCTTCAAGTGAATTTGGAGGAGACACGCCAGCGCACGGAGAACGTCGTGGGCATCTTGCCGGGCTCCAATCCCGAATTGCGCAAAGAAGCCATCGTCATCGGCGCCCACTACGATCACTTGGGCTTCGGTCATTTCGGCACCATGGATTCCAGTACGGAAGGGCGCATTCACCATGGTGCCGACGACAACGCTTCGGGAACCGCGGTCTTATTGGATCTGGCGCGCCGCTTGAGTCAAACCCATCCTAAGCCGGCAAGAACGATTATATTTGCCGCCTTCTCGGGCGAAGAGTTGGGACTGCACGGGTCCCGACACTACGTGAATTATTCTCCGGTTCGGCTTTCCGCCACCAAAGCGATGATCAACCTTGATATGGTTGGGCGGCTGAGAGAAAATCGTATGACCGTGTTTGGTACCCGTTCTGCAAAAGAATTCAGCGCTATCGTCAACGAAGAAGCACGTCAACTTGGACTGGAGATCAGAGAATCAGACAGTGTAGGTCGGAGCGATCATATGTCATTTTACAACAAAAAGATTCCGGCGCTCCATTTTTTCACCGGCTCCCATCCGGATTATCACAGACCCAGCGATACCTGGGACAAGGTCAACATCGACGGCATGGCCAAGGTTAGCGATCTCGTGCTGGCCACGATCAGGCGGATAGCCGACATGAACGAGCCTTTGCTTTTCGTCAGTCTGCCCTCGCGCCCTCCGGCGGAAGAAAGGGGCGCTACCCGCGGATATGGCGCCTACCTCGGCAGCATACCGGATTTCGGCGCCAGCGAGGATGGCGTGCGTCTCGCCGGAGTCTCCGACGGCAGTCCCGCGGCTCTAGCCGGTTTACGTGAAGGGGATGTGATCATCCAGTTCGCAAAAATAAAGATTCAGAATCTTGAAGATCTCACCACCGCTTTACAGAGCAAGCAGGCCGGCGATGAAATCGAGATCGTCGTGTTACGAACGGGGACGCCGCTCACTCTGAAAGCGACGCTTCGTGCTCGAGGCTAATCCGGCGAAACTGCCCATTGAGAATTCCGAACCGCAGGGTATCGATTATTCCTCTTCGCGGATGTCAAGCTCGATCGCTTTGCACGTCGCAGGCGCACTTAGACAAAAAAGGCGCATTGGAGGGAGCCAATGCATTTGAGAGTTTCGCGGAGAAAAAAACTCGCAGCTGCGCAACGCTTGTGTTAGAATGCGGTCAAGACTAAGGAGGCCACCGGCTGATGATCAAGCTATACACTTTCCCGCTATCGACTAATTCGCGCAAAGTAAGAATTGCATTGATCGAGAAAGGGTTGGAGTTCGAACGCGTTAATATTGATCTCGCAAAAAGAGAGCACAAGAGCGCGGACTACTTAAAAATCCACCCCTTTGGGCAGGTTCCCGCGTTGGATGACGAGGGCTTTGTGCTTTACGACTCGACGATCATCAACGAGTACCTCGAAGATGAGTATCCCTATCCGTCCCTGATGCCGCAAGATTCCGAAGGCCGGGCGCGAGCCAGGCTGATGGAGGACTTCCGCGACACGCACTTCAATCCCCCGTTCGTCAGAATGATCTACGAGATGCGCAAACAAGAAGCGGAGCGAGACGCCACGGCACTCGCCAACGCCAAAGGGGATATCAACAAATGTTTCGACAGGATCGAAAGAGAGCTCGAAGGCCGAGACTATCTCGCCGGCTCCTTCAGCCTGGCGGATATCGCCTATATGTCCAATTTCGATCTGCTGGATCGCTTCCAGGTCGCCGTAGATTCGAAGTATGCGAATACCAACGCGTGGATTGCGCGCCTCAAAGCCCGGCCGAGCTTCGCCGCTTCAGCCAGTTAAAATCAAAAGCCAAGCCCGCGGGAAAGGTTGAGGATGGCCGATCGATCATCGATTCTCGATCCTCAGCCTTCCGCCTTGCATCTGCTCTTGGCGTGGCTCGTGCACCTCTATACAGCCCTTGGCGCCGTCATCGCGTTTCTAACCATCCTCGCCATCGAACGGGCGAAATTTCGCGAAGCCTTTTTACTCATGTTTGTTGCGGTTGTGATCGATGCCACCGATGGCACCTTGGCGCGAAGGGCGCGAGTCAAGGAACGAATACCGTGGTTCAACGGCGACCGTCTCGAAGATATCGTAGATTACGCCAATTATGTCATGGTCCCCTGTCTGTTCATATTTCGAGCCGACTTGCTGCCCCGGCCCGACGCGTACTGGCTCGCCACCCTACCCTTGGTCGCCAGCGCCTACGGTTTCTGTCACAAGGAGGCGAAAACTGCGGATCATTTCTTCCTTGGCTTCCCCTCCTACTGGAATGTTCTGGCCTTTTACCTCTATTTACTTCAGACGCCGCATTGGGTAAACGGTTTCAGTATCCTCGTTTTTTCATTGCTGGTGTTCCTCCCTATTCGCTATGTCTACCCGAGCCGAAGCCCTTATCTCAAAGGCACCACCAACTTGTTAGGCATCGCATGGGGCGCACTTTTGCTATGGATGATTTACCGTCTGCCGGACATGGTTCCCGGCGTTGTGTTTGCTTCGCTTTTTTTTCCAACCTATTATGCGGCGCTGTCGTTTTGGCTTGAAGTTAAGCGATTAACATCCTAATCTTGTACATCTGGGAGGCTCAAGTGAGAAAGCCCAATCAAACAGTTGTCGCGATGATATTTGTCGCTGTCGTCTTAGCCGTCGCCACCTACACTCTGGTGACCTCCCGGGCGGCGACTCGAAACGACATCGGGGCCGTAACGACGCCCAAATACATTTTTATCTTCCTCGCCGACGGGGCCGGCATCGCTCATATGGAAATCACCCGGCAGTACAATCGGTCGATTCACAACGAAGGACTGGTTGTCACGGATAAAATCATAAAGGAGGGATCCCTCGGACTGATGACGACGCACGCGGCCGATTCGCTGTCCACGGACTCCGCCGCCGCCGCCACCGCCCTGGCCAGCGGCTGCAAAGCTAAGATTGGCGCCCTCGGCATCTGTGCCGACGGTTCGGTTCCCAAGACCGTCATGGAACTCGCCAAAGAGAGAGACCTACGCCTCGGCCTCGTAACCAATTCCACCATTTACGATGCCAGTCCAGCCGCTTTTGTCTGTCACGTGCCCAGTCGCCGGGACTACAACGCCATTGTCAATCGTTATCTGGAAATGGAGCCGGACATCATTCTAGGCGGTGGCAGGAATCAATTTTTACCAAAGGGCCAGCCCGGCAGTCGCAGGAGCGACGAAAGAGATATAATCGCGGCATTCACTGAAAAAAAATACCTCTATGTCTCGAACAAAAAGGAGCTGGAGCAAGCCCGGGGGCGAAAGGTTTTGGGGCTCTTCAGCCCCGCAGACATGAGTTTCGAACTCGATCGGGATCGAGAAACCGAGCCCTCGATCTATGATATGACCCGTGCGGCCATTCGCCTGCTCAACGACAAAAACCCGCGCGGCTTTGTTCTCTTCATCGAAAACGAAAACGTGGACTCGGCCGCCCATCTCACCGACGTCGCTTCGGTAATCCGCGACTACCGCGAGTTTGACCGTGCCGTGGGACTCGCCTACGAGTTCTACAAGAAATACCCGCGGGATACTCTCATTTTGGTGACTTCGGATCACGATACCGGGGGCTTGGGTTTTACTCTGGCTTTGAAAGATTTCAGCAGCACGAGGGGCTCCAATCAGGCCGCCGGCACGGTGGAGGATCTCAAGAAGATCCATTCGATAAATATATCGTTGCGCAGAGCGGCGGAGATCCTTGGCCCCCAGCCGACCTCGGAATCGATAGATAAATTGATGCAGGAGCACTTTAGCGGGTTCACCCTGGCACCGGAATATAAGGAAGCGATGTTGAAGCGTCAACCGGTCTCGCGCACGATCTTTCTCAATTCCACAACCAACGCGCTGGGCATGATGATCGCCAACAACACCCAAGCCTACTGGTTAACCACCAGCCACACCAATCAGCCGGTCTTAGTTGGCGCGTTGGGGATCGGAGCGGAAAGATTCAAGGGCTATTACGACAACGCCGACTTTGGAAAGATTCTCAAAAGCATCATCGAGGGCAAAAAGTCCCCATAGGATCTACCGAGGACACCGGCGCGTGGAAGCTCATGCGTGCTCCATACTCATCGCTCTGAGCGTTATTCTTATCGGTTTACTTATTGTCCGTCCCTTAGTTGGCCCTTCATCGATTTTAATCGCGGTTAGCATGCCGACGCCCCGCGTATTGCCACTCGAATTCAAATAAGTCCCGCCGCCAAACCATAAAACAAAATTGAAACTGAAAGGATTACAATTTGCATGACCACTCTCCCTCTAATTTGGTATGTTCGCTGCTTTGCTGACGGCAAGTTCCTCGCAACCTCCAGCAGTGGTGACACCGCCAATAAAGAATAAAAAACCCTCAAAAAATATTTTAATTCATGGCGTATTATTTAATTACGCAAGCGCTGTGCCATGAATACTTGCAGGCGGTGCGTCCGAATGGCGCGTTTTTTTTCTCACTATCGCAAAGACGGCCGTACTATTTCCTTAGGATTAGGAATGATGAGGCTGGTTGGACCGCTAAACAGCTTTTTTCAACCGGCGATGGAGACGCCAAAAAGCCAACCCACAGAGTAAGTGATCGCCGAAGCCAATAGTCCAATGCCGAGCATCCGCATGCCGCTAACCACCGGACCGCGGGCGGTAAAAATCGAGATCAGGGCGCCGACGCCGAAAAGCGCCAGGCAGCTTAGCCCGGCGCTGGCAATCGAGGCAGCGCCGCCGGAGGTGACCAGATAGGGCAGCACCGGGACGAACGCGCCGACGATGAACGCGAAGAAGGAGCTTGTGGCCGCCGTCCACGGCGAGCCAAGCTCCGAAGGATCCAGGCCCAGCTCTTCCCGCGCCAGCGTGTCGATAGCAGTCTTCGGATTGGCGATGATGCGGCGAGCCATGAGACGCGCTTCATCTTCCGGAATTCCCTTCGCTTGATAAATAAGCGCGAGTTCCTCCTCTTCTTCTTTCGGAGACATTTCCAACTCTTGTTGTTCCATGGCAATCTGCTGCTCAAACAACTCCCGCTGCGCGCGCATTGAAACATATTCTCCCGCCGCCATGGAAAACGAGCCGGCCAGCAAACCCGCGACGCCGGCGAGGAGAACATATTCCGGTCGAGCGTCGGCTCCGGCGAAGCCCATCACCAAACTGAAATTGGAAATCAAGCCGTCGTTGATACCGAAAACTGCGGCCCTGAGGCTGCCGCCACGGGATACAAAGTGCCAACGCTCGGCGCCGATGATCGCATCCTGACTCGACACGCCTTCTTCCATGGCGCGCAGCGCCCGACTATGGGCTCGCTCTTGGGCCGGTAGCCCCGCGGCTTCGGGCTGGGTGAGATAGCCCGCTTCATCGCTCGCCTCCAGACTGCTGATGATCGGCAGGACTCTTTGAGTACCGAAGTGCCGCGCCATCCAACTGAGTATACGTACGCGCGCCGTCGGCCGATATTTCGGCACAACCCCGCCCGAAGACTCGATGAGACGCACCCAGCGCCGCGCATGACGCTCTTCGGTCTGCGCCATTTTCTTGAAAATTACCGCGCGCTTCTGATCTTTCTCGGCGCTCGCCAAGGCGCGGTAAAGCTCGATACCGTCCATCTCAATGAGATAGTTATGTTGATATCGACTAACATCCGCATCAACGGTAGTTTGTTCCGCCTTCATTGTTCTATATATATTCGGAAATCGGCTGCGAGCGTTCACAAGTCGACCGCTCTCTTTCCTTGTCATATCAATGAATCGCAAGCCAAACAACTTGCAGCCGGCAATTAACGGGAAAGAAGAGTTCTCAGCCAACTATGGCCGACGGCCCATCTGGGCCGTGAGGCGGGCGAGTTTTTGCGGGCAAGAGTGACAGTTAGAATCCAGCTTTATCTCTAGGCCGCGTTCGATACGTTACGCTTGCGATCGCCGGCCGGCACCACCAGCACCGGACAATGAGAGCGCGCCACAACCTTTTCCGCGACGCTTCCCAGCAACAGGTGATTGAAGCCGGTCCTACCGTGGGTCGCCATCACTATCAGGTCGACCTTTTCCCGTTCCGCAACCGTCACGATATTGGTGTGAGGAGCCCCCATCTCGACAACCCGTCGAATCGGCGGCAGATCCGCAAAATCGGCGAAGTTATCTTGCACAAACTTCTCCAGTCGCCGCTCATGCTCGCCCAGGTAATCGCGCACGGGACCGGATTCTTGGGGCCTTACAAACCAATCCTCGCCCAGGGCAATCACGTTGCACAGGATCAGCTCCGCGCCTTCCTTGCGCGCTATTTCGAGAGCGTGTCGGACGCCGATGCGGGATAACTCCGAGAAATCTGTCGGCACCAGAACTTTTCTAATCTTTTCCATACGGACCTCCTTTCGCCTTGTGTCTAATCGCACATATTAAATGTAGCGCAATAACCGTGCCTCTCGTCGTGTCCTCTTGGACCGCGTTTTTTAAAGGAAGACCTCGCGAATATTCGCATTACTGGGGATTTGGACACAGATTTTCCCATGAGCGAGAAAAACCACACGGCTTTTACCGGTAACTCCGAGACCTTACAGCCATAAATTAACTCGCTTTTTGGCATAAACACTGCACCCTCGTTGCATGGAAAGTTCGAGGGCGCTGTGAAAGGTCCTGGCAACACTGCAGCGGGAGGTATGAATTCATGAAAGTGGTAGACGTGATGACCAGAAATCCGCTAACTGTGAGCCCTGCGGAGACCATCGGACAGGCCGATGAGTTGATGAACGAGAACAGGTTCCGCCAGCTCCCTGTGGTGGAGGATGGCGAGTTAGTGGGTATCGTCACCGATAGAGATATCCGATCCTCTCGACCCTTGAGGCCAGAGAAAAAGCCTTGAATACGGAAATCCGAGAAATCATGACCACCGAGCCCGTTACTCTATCTCTTGATGACGATCTACAGGACGCCGTGAAGTTGGTGATAGAGGAGAAGATGGGGGGATACCCGTGGTCGATGACGTGGAGGGATTGGTGGGAATCGTGACCTATGTGGATGTGTTACGCTGTTTTCTAAACCGCTTGCAGGAAGAATGAGTACCGGAGTTTGGCAAATTACCATCTGAGGGGGAATCATGGCCGGATTTTTAGAAAAAGAGGAAGTCTTAACGCGAGATCGGATAAAACAAATTTTACGCAACAAGGAATACTCTTATCTCGAAGAAAAAGTCGCCTTGTTAGAAGTGCGCGATGAGTCTCTGCTGCTGAAGATTTCGTTCCTCATCGAGTACCGCAAGCGGATGATTTCCATAGAAGAAAAAGAGCCCATCGTCATCGCCTTTAAAGACTTCAAAGTCGAGGATTGGGGCGAGGGCATACGGAAGATTGCCGATATCGAATAATTCAGCCCCGAGCGCGATGATGCTCCACTAGTTTTCCTTCGCCATCGCTTCTCAACCACCTCCCCGCACCACCAGCACCGGATTGCTTGAGTGGCGCACGACTTTTTCCGTAACGCTTCCCAGCATCCAGCGCCTTACGCCCGAGCGCCCGTGGCTGCACATGGCGAGAAGAGCGTCCGGGGTCTTGCGGGTGTAAGCGATAATTTCGTCGGCGCCCTCGCCTTCCACCAACACAGACGCGACTGTATCCAAACCCTCCGCTGCCAATGCCTTCGCCTTCGCCTCAAGATATTCGCCTGCCCTTGTCCTGAATTGATTTTTCATCCCCTCATAGTCGGGGAGGTAAGTCTCTCGGCCATAGTAGGCAGCGGCGGGCAACTCATAGGCGCGAAATGGAATAACTTTCAAGTGAAGAACCTTGGCCCATTCGATGACAACCGGCAGCACGCTTTCGGCCAGCCCGGACCCATCCAAGGGAACGATTATCGAGTTGATCGCCGCTTCACTATCGACCTTCACCGGCTCCTTGGCCCTGACAAGAAGTAAAGGATTCTTCCCCCCTCTCAACACCTTTTCCGCGATACTGCCCAGCAACCATCGTCGCACGCCCGACCGCCCATGAGTCGCCATGGCGATGAGCGTGTTTGGATCTCTAGTTCCATGCTGGATAATCGCTTCCTCAGGGTTGCCCCGTTCCACGGTGCATTTCACATTAAGCCCAAGGAAACCCCGAGCCGTTTCTTCGAGATAAACCCGACTGTTGTGCTCGCGTTCGGCCATCAACCTATCAAGGGAGCGGGCTTTCTTCGACGACAGCTGGGTGGTGAATTCCGAAACATCAATGACGCCCAGCAGTTCTACCGGAATTTCGAGTCTACGGGCCAGGGCCCGCGTACAGGGTAAGACTTTCTCAGCCGTCTTTGAGCCGTCTAGCGGTACCAGCATCTTCGTAAACATCATCGCCTCCTCGTGATGCTTATGAATACCGCAACTAACATGCCATTTTTTCAATGGAGTTTGTTGCTCTCTGCGCCACAATTTTCGCACCTTTGACAAGAGTCTTTGCTTGACGTCGCAAATATAGGAGAAACAGCAGATAGAAAAAACTCTCGGCGGAGCAAGAGGCCTTAGCTACGGCCTTTGCCTTGCTTGCCAGGAGCCTATCGAAGCGGATCGATTATTGGACGTCTCGCCGGAAACAATATGATCAGGGCTTCAACTACGACACATCCGTTCGCTTGAGTTGAGCACGCAGAAACCCTTCACAGGCGCGCGCCAGGGAATCGACTGGCGCCTCGGTGTTCAACTCGAGAAAGCAATTCGAAGGGACCTCAGTAATGGGTTCAAAAGTCGCTTTTTGTAGTTTGAAGATTTCCCATCGGCCATCCGAAACGTCTTTTCCCACCATGGCTCGGTCTGCCAGTCGCTTTTCGGTCATCTTTTCGGATGCGACGCAACGAATGAGGAAGAGAGGAACCTTGCGCTGCGCCGCCAGAAAACTGATTCTCGCACGATCGGCTCGCAGTGCGAACGTCGCGTCGAGAATCACACCCCGACCCGCCAAAATCTCTTTTTCCGCGTCACGAGTCATCTTGGCGTATGTCTTCTCCGTCATGGCAGCGCTATAAATACCCTCTTTAAAGCGGACTTTTGATCGCCCCGGGCCAGCCGATATCGCCTTGCGCACGACGTCGGAGTTAATCACCGCCATCCCCAAGCGCTTTCCCAGCTCTTTTGCCAGGGTCGACTTGCCGCTTCCGGTTAAACCGCAAACGATTACGACAAACGGCATTGAGGATTGCCATGTATAACGCGCGGCGTAACGAAAATAGCGTTGCGCCCCACCGGCCGTGCCAGCGGAGCGAAGGGCCTGTACCTTGCCGCGCACCAAGGCGCGGTAGCATTGATAAAAAGGCAATAACTTCGGCAATGCCTCATCATCGAGTAACTGGAGATAGCGCGCCAGAAAAGTTTTTACCCGAGCCTCGCCGCCGCGAACCTCCAGATCCATCAGGAAAAAGGCGATTTCCGAGGCGAGCTCACAGGAGCGCAATCGAGAGCTGAACTCGATGCAGTCGAAGATCTGTATCCCCTCCGGCGCGAAGCATACATGTTCGCAATGAAGGTCGCCGTGAACCTCCCGCACCCAGCCCTGTTCGACCCGTCGCTTCAACAAATCGCGCTCATTTTGGATAAAAGTCCCGCCGAAATCTCCGAGCGCCATGAGGGTATCGCGGTCCAAGAGACCGTCCTGGAACGGTTCGAGATCGGCGAGATTTTCGTTCCACTGCTTCTCCACCACTCGAGGATAACGGCTCGCATCGATTCCCTTGGTCTTCTCGGCGTTGCCGTGGAACCGTGCCAATATCTCGGCCAGCTCATGCATCATTTCATGCGTCACCTGATGCGTTTCCAAGAGAAACGGCAACATTCCTTTTTCCGGTAGACGCCGCATAATGAGAGCGTACTCCACCGGGGTGCCTCCGCCGCCTAACTGCCAGCATGCTCCGTCGAATATAATGGGGACTACCGCCAAATAAACCGAAGGCGCCAATCGACGGTTCAGTCGTAGCTCTTCATTGAGAAAGTGATGTCGCTTGCCGAGGGTCGAGTAGTCGAGAAACGAGTAGCGCACCGCCTTTTTGACTTTATAGACCAGGTCGCCGGCAAAGAAGACGTGAGAAATATGAGTCTCTTTGTGCTGTATTGCGGCGCGCGGCTTGGGGTAAAAATCCGGATTGGACATCGCCGCCACGAGCGCCTCCTGGGAGACCCGGCTTGTTTTGCCGCCGCCCTGTTTCCGGTTACTCTGCAATCCCTTCTCCTCAAGGTCTAATTACGCAAGCGCGATGGCACGATGATTTTTTCGATGAAAATCATTCGCAACTTTCCCAACTCTCGGACTCGTCGGTAATTTTTTCTAGAAATTCGTATGGTCGACCCAGGGCAAAGGGCTCGGCCCCGGGAGAAAACCCAAAAACGCTACATCGTAATTTCTCGGCAAAAATCCGATATGCCGGTTTCTCGTCTTAAAAACTAGAAGCGCTGAAGGCGCAACGGTGATCGGGTGCGAAATCGTTCCACGACGACTCGCAACCGGGCGTCGCCCCTACTATGTAATACCCAGGTTCTCGATTTTTCGGTAAAGGAAGGAGAGGCTGATGTCAAGCAGTTTTGCCGCTTCCCGCCGATCCTTTTCCACCTCATCGAGGACTCTAAGGGCATGCTGCCGCTCGAATTGTCGGGTCGCCGCTTTTAGATTAAAAGTAAAAGGCCGGATATTCTCGCCGCTGGCGATCACCGCCGCCGGAAGATCTTTGAGCGTGATTGTGTTGCCTTCGGCCAAAATCATCGTATGCTCGATGACGTTATCGAGTTCTCGCACAGTACCCTTCCACGGCATCGACATTAGGATGCGAACCAGATCCTCGTCGGCTCCCTGAAAGTTCTTGTTAAGTTCCGCATTGTGCTTTTTGATGAGGTGCTCTATCAATAGCGGTATATCCTCCAGTCGTTCGTTCAGAGGGGGAATGTGGATTTCCATGATGTTTAGCCGGTAGTAGAGATCTTCGCGAAAACGTTTGGCTTCCACCTCATAGCGTAAGTTTCTGTTGGTCGCGGCCAGAACCCGGACATCGATGTGGCGCGGCGTGGTACTGCCGATGGGCAAAATTTCTTTGGCCTCCAGGGCACGTAACAGCTTGACTTGGAGATGATGCGGAATCTCGCCGATCTCATCCAAAAAAATCGTTCCGCCCCGCGCCTCCTAGAACAATCCCGCTTGATTGGCAAAGGCGCCGGTGAACGAGCCCTTCATGTGACCGACGAGCAGGCTCTCGATCAACGTCTCCGGCAACGCGCCGCAATTTACGAGTAAAAATAGTTTATCTTTACGATCGCTGCGGGCATGAAGCGCCAGGGAAATCATCTCTTTTCCCGTGCCGCTGTCACCACTGATCAGAACCATGGCCTGGGTATTGGGGACTTTCTTCACCATCTCCAAGACATCGCGTATTCCTTTGCTCTTGCCGATGATATTTGCAAAGTGGTATTCCATGCGTGTTCAACACATGCTGGTCAAAAGGAGCGCTCTGGCCGTCAAGCACCACCATGACGGTTTCGGCTTGATCACAAACTATTGGCAACAAGCCACGGTGTCAATATGAGATCGGCGATTTTACAGTGCTATTTCTACGGACGTCGTAGTAAACCAGCAAAGCGACGCGGCGGCTGCCGTATAATCGGGCAGCTTCCTGGAGGAGTTCGGGACTGGAGCAGAACTTGCGTAAAGCAACTTTTAGCTTCTGCCTCTGAACCGTGGCGGGGATTCCCAGATTTTCCATTGTCTTGGCAATTTTTGGCCCTCCCAGGTGAAGCAGCTTGCTATAGATCGCGTCGATTTCCGAGCCCTCGATCTCGACTGCGATACGAAATGCCGACTCCACGGTGAGGGAAGCCACTCCTTGGCTCAAATAGGAGCCGAGCCAACACTTGAGTTCGTCGGCTCTGCCCGCGCTCACAGTAGAATCGAGTTTTCCCTCGTCGTAGATCTCGATCAGCGCCCTGCACGCGTTGCGAATACAGGCATGCTGCTCCTCTTCCTTGGCCATGTCCCACCAGAAATCCCGCAGTTCAGGGCGATCAAGGAAAGAATGAGAGAAGCGAAAATAAATTTTCCCGACTAGCCGTTCGATCTCGGCAAATTGTTCCAGAGGATCGAACCACGGCCTTGAACTCATGGTGCTGTTAACCTCTGGCGCAGAAATTCGGGCAACTCAACATGCTTCTCCGAGTCGCGAATCATCGAGTTCAATAGGATCTTGAAAACGCCATGGTAATAACCACTGGCCTCCCTCAAGAGATTTTTGTGCTCATTAATTCCTTCCTTTTCAAGTTCGATGAACGACTCTGTGATCGTCAAAAGCCGCTTGCTCGTCTCGGCGACGTCGACTTCGCCCTCAAGACTATTCTGTGGTTTTGTCCAGTGGAGACTCCCTTTCAAAGTAGCGGCCATGGCGTGAATGACCGCGCGATGCTTTTCCTCGTCGAATATAATCAACTGCAAGACAATCCTCGTAATCGGATGCTTCACGTCCGCAACGGCGACCCGATGGTTCTGGAGGAAGCGCTCTTCCTGTGCCTCATGCGCCTCGAACTCGTTTAGCAACCGCGCCACCGCTGAAATATCATCGCCAGCCTTGCTAAAATCGAATAGCGTGTTCATATCTACCACTTCGTTCATGACATTCCTCCATGCGGCTTAAAGGACGCGACAATATTCTTTGGACCTATTCTTTCTAGCCGCAAGCGCCGTGCCAGGTTGAAATTTCATAGATTCCCGATAAGTTTAGGGTGCCTGAAGTGATGGTTTTTCCCGATTCTGATATGCTGATCTGTTACGCTTCTTCTGATTGGGAAGAAATCGGTGTATTTATAATTTTCGCACGGTACAGACGGCGTCGCATTGCGGCACGGAAATCGGCATGAATCTTAAAAGATAGGAATACACTGATGAATCAAAAACACAATTCCAACCTGGGCATCCTAGTCGGCGGTGGCCCGGCGCCGGGTATCAATGGCGTGATCAGCGCCATAGCTCTGGAAGCACGTAACCGAGCGCGTCGGGTCATCGGCCTCTACGACGGCTTTCAATGGTTAATGGAGGGCAACAGTGATCATGTTAAGGAATTGGATCATGCTGATGTATCGCGTATTCACTTCCAAGGAGGGTCTATTCTTAATACCTCGCGCGCCAATCCGACCAAGAGGCCGGAGGATTTGCAACGCGTCGTGGCTACCCTGGACGAACTCGAAATTGGTTTCCTGGCCACCATTGGAGGCGACGACACCATGTTCGCTGCCAGCCAGGTAGCAAAACAGGCCGCGGGACACCTGCGTGTCTGTCACGTCCCTAAAACCATCGACAACGACTTGCCTCTGCCTGGAGAGACTCCTACTTTTGGTTTCGAGTCCGCGCGTCAGCTCGGCTTCGAGCTGGTGCAAAATTTAATGGAGGACTCCCGGACCACCGGCCGTTGGTACTTCGTCGTGGTGATGGGTCGCTCAGCCGGCCATCTTGCGCTGGGAATCGGCAAAGCCTCGGGAGCGACGTTGACGCTAATTCCCGAGGAGTTTTCCGGCCCCGTTCATATCGAAGCCATCTGTGACATCCTGGAGGGGGCTATCCTGAAGCGCCATGCGCTGTGGAACCGCCGCGACGGGGTCGCCGTCATTGCCGAGGGCTTGCTGGTGCGGGTTCCAGATAGCGAGCTGTCCGCCATCGCCGGCGTTCGTATCTCCCATGACAGCTATGGCCATCTCCGCCTCGCTGAGTTGGACTTTGCCTATATTCTCAAGACCCTTGTGGAACGCCGCTTCGGCGGGCGCGGGTCGCCGATCTCCATCGTCCACAAGAGCATCGGTTACGAGGTACGTTCGGCGCCTCCTCTGGCTTTCGATTGCGACTATGTTCGAGCGCTCGGCTACGGCGCCGTGGAATTTCTCTTGAGTCATGAATCCAAAATTCAACGACCCGCCAGCGCCTTGGTCTGTTTGGTGGACGGAAAACTGCGGTATCTTGAATTCACCGATCTTGTCGACCCGAAGACGGGCAAATCGCGGATTCGCGCGGTCGATGTGACCACGACCTCTTATGCGATCGCACGCGACTACATGATCCGGTTGGAAAAAGAAGACCTGGATGATCCCGATAAACTTAGACTCTTGGCCCAGGCGGCATCGAGCCGTGAAAGGCTTTGCACGCCGGAAGAATTCCGCGCCCGGTTTCAACACCTGACTAACTTGTGAAAGCGGTTGGTTGATGGACTATCAACGGTTGTGTTAGAGAGGAAAATGGTGAAGGTTTTGGCCCGGTGCGACGATGAATGGGGTCACAGTTGCCGCTTCGGCGATTGAGCCGGCCTGTTGATGAAAAAGGGTCTGACGTAGAGTTGGAAAGGAGACCCCCATGATAGCGAAGAACATTATGACGCGAGACGTGATCACCGTAAGCCCGACCATGGCGGTAAAGAGCATGGCGGCGTTGCTCATAAAAAATCAGATCAGCGGCGCGCCCGTGGCCGATCGAAACGGCAAGATCGTGGGTGTCGTTTCCGAAGCCGACATCCTGGCGAAGAAAGGGAAACAGGTTAAACAGATCATGAGCAAGAAGGTCATCAGCGTCAAAGAAGACACTCCGGTGAAAGAGATCGCCCGGCTTATGACTTCGCACAAGATCAAACGGCTGCCGGTCATGAATGGCGGCAAGGTCATCGGTATCATCAGCCGGGCCGACGTCGTCAGCGCCATCGCGCTGGGCAAACATGTCGCGCTGCACACCCCGGTCTATGATTTATAGTTTGTTCACGCGCTTTACATGCAATTCGGGATAGCGCTCCCCTCCCCCATCCCAGCGTTACCGCAGGCGGCGGCGCTCAAGGGCCCGGCGATGAAGCAAACATATGAGGGAGTCGTTCAAACGCTCCTGGCCAGAGAGGAGCATCTATGGCAAAAAGGCTTGAAACCTGAAGAGGCCGAAGCCCTGCGCAAAATGTACGAGCAGAGGTACAAGTAGCAAACAGCGAGAGGACTTCTATAAATAGACTTCATCAGTAGATAGGCGTGAGCCGAATAGGGCCGAGGCCTGAAGCTCAAAAGTTTCGTTCCAATCGTTCAAATCGTTTCAGTCGTTCAAAACGTTTTGAGCGAATTGACTTTTTGAACGAATTGAACTTCTACCGAGGCCCCGGATTAGAGGCTAGTAACCCTTCTCCAGGCACCAGTTGGCGATCTCAATGCGTTTGGCGAACCAGACGCCCGCAAAACCCTGGGCGTAGCGGATAAATTCCTCGATGATCTTGGTTCTAAACGGCACTCCGGAAACGAACGGGTGACAGTTGAAGGCAAAAAACTTGGGCGCCCCCTGCTCTCCTTCCCAATAGAGATAATCAAATTGGTCTTTCATGATTTGCAGTAGATCTCGCGGCGTGCGCCCCGCGCCATAGGTGGAGTAGTCGTTACACCCGGGCACATTGTAAGGCACGACAACAACTTTCTTTCCGTTGCATACGACGGTATAGGGGTTGTCGGAGTTAAGCGGATCGGCCCACCAGACAAAACCGGCCTCGGCGACCAGCTCCAGGGTATTCGGTGTCGAGGCGTGCCCAGGGGATAGATATCCGGTCGGTTTTTGTCCCAATACCTTTTCGAACGCCGCCACGGTTTTCTTTATCGATTCCCGTTCCTGCTCCTTGGTGTACATGAATGAGTATTCATGCTCGTAACATTCGGAGGAAAATTCGTGGCCCTGCGCCTTGAACTCTTTACACTCCTCGGGAAACTGCTCGACCTTGAGGCCGTTCATGAGGAAAGTGACTTTGAGATCGTAGCGTTTGAACATATCCATGAGGCGCCAGATGCCGATGCGGTCGCCGTATTCCCTCTCGGTGACCGCCGCCATGTTTTGTTTGTAAACCGCGTTCGCCGGCGGAATTGTGTGCGTGCCATGGCGCTGCAGCGATTCGCGGGTCGCGAAGTTTTCCGGCCACACCTCCCACGGAATAATGAAGGTAACACAGATTTTGGCTTTGTTCGGCCATTCGATGATTCTCGGTCTCGCCATTGTCAGCTTCCTTTTCTCCGGCGCTTTTAGAACGTTGTCCATAGCCCGCCGGAAGCTTCCGAATCTAGATACATCAATTCCATTGGATAGAGCAATAGCTTCACCCGCGTTATCCTAGTCGATTCCAGGCGTTATCGGATGTGCCGCGGGTACACTTCCGCCGGCGGGGTTAAAAACCAGTTGGCAAACAGTGATAGGAAAGCTAGGAGAGCTGCTTGCCATAGAAAAAGTAGTTGATCTCCGCTTCGAGGTCTCCGCATACTTGCGGTAGTTGGACAGAATCAAGGGACGTGCCCGCGCCCATCGGGCGGCGTGATAAGGTTTAACTGCATCGGCGTTCCGCCAACGGTGCGAGAGACGGTGGCACATGCAATCTCGAATATATTGCGAGGCGGCATCCAGGGCTGAAAGGAAGCGTTCCTCAACGGCGAAACAAGCTCCGGCGGCCAAAGTCGTCTTGGTTTTGCAGGTACATCTAATGGAGGCAAGCAGTGTCTCCAAGTTTGAGGCAGGATCCGAAGAGGCAAAAAGGCACGAAGCACCGCACTCGCCACGCTGATAGGTCCGTGATTCAATTCACATCGAAAACGGATCGCGGAACTGGCGGTAATATATAGGCTGCCTGCGATATATGATCGGGAAAGTTTTGTCGCAGACGGGGGCTTGATTTCCTATGGTGCCGACGAGTCCCGACGCGACAGGCGCGTCGCTGTTTTTGTCGATAAGATCCTCAAGGGGACCTAGCCAGCAGTTATCCCAATCGAGCAGCCGACCAAATTCAAGTTCGTTGTCAATCTGAAATCCGCAAAGCAGATTGGGCTCACGATTACACCAAATGTGCCGGTCAGGGCGGATCGAGTAAATCGATGATCGAACAATGTAAAGCGGTATTGAACCGTCCAAAATCCAAAATCGTCATGCGATTCCGCCGAACATGTTAGCGAGGGTCAATAGGGTAATTCGGTGAAATCAGGCAAAGCGCCTGGGGCAAAGAGCCGCGATCGTAGAGGATTGCCGAGCGCTGTATTCGTACTTCGCCGGGGAGCACTTTCACGTTTTGATAATTCTCCAAACGTCTTTCTGTTAGTGCGTAAAGCAAGCATGGAGACACGCACTGGCTCCCGCACTTACGTGAGTAGGCAGGGTCTTGACGGCCGCGAAATTTCTACGTCGCGTCAGTGGATGGGTAATTTGAAAGATTTTCAACCGGAGGCGGTACCTCTTGAACCGACCCATAAACACTTCTGAGGCTGTACGCCCGGGCGCCAGGCTTCGATGCAACGACCCGGTAAAGCTCCACGCCTTTGAAGTGAACACCTGTCCAATCTTCGATGGCAATGCCTGCTGAGAATTCTCCGCTAGCCAGGAGCCGATGATAAGCGGGACGACGGTGGGCTTCGCCGTCATAGTGGGGACAACAACTACCGCGAAGAAACCCCAAACAATCGAGCGGTCGTAATCCATCGGAAAACGAATCGGTGAGGCCCTGCTCGAACCAGCAAATGGCGCCGGCACTCACGCCAGTGAGAACGATTCCCGCCTCCCAAGCCTCGCGTAAAAGATCCACGACGCCCCAATCGCGCCACACCGCCAACAAGGTTTTCGTGTTGCCGCCGCCGACATAGATCACGTCTTGGCTCAACAGAAACGATCGTAGATCAGGCGTCCTTTTAAAAAATGTAAGAACCGACGGACGGCAACCGAGCTTTAAAAACGCCGAGTAAAAACTCGCGACGTAGTGATCCGGTTCGCCACTAGCCGTAGGCATAAACGCCACGCGCGGCGCGGCCAGACCGGTGTGCTGAATGATGTACCGCTCCAAGGCGAGATTTTGCAAGTCGCGGTAAAAGCCGCCCCCGCCGATGGCGATGATTTGTGGTCGTCTTTCGGTCACTGTTTTATTTCAGGGCTACGGTGTCCAATGCTTTCCCTAGTATTCAAAACAAGACCAGCCGAAACTAAGTTAACAAAAATCGGAGCCATAGAAAATCGGCGCGGTCGACGTATGAGTCGAGATGAAAGTCGCCTTTTGTAAACCTAATTGGCAGTGATCGAGTTCGGCTCTATCACCCTCTTATAATCCCTGACTTCTTTTTCACTTCCCTTGCGCCACCGCACATACCTCCATCAGCCTGTCACCCCCCAAAATTACGTCAATTTCTAAAGGCGCTCATAGTAAATCTCAATTAGTTCTAAATTCTTTGGCTAAAGGTCCATGGACCATTGTCCAATTGCGAGCTCAGCCTGTAAGGTTTAATTACATGAACCAGCATCGAATTCTAAATACTGATGACTCATACGCTGAACTACAACTTAACAGAGCAATACACTGCCAAATCTCCGGGAGGTAGTTTTATGGGAAATACCAACAACAAATCTTGTCTCCACAGATTCGTTCAGCGTCCTTCAACAATTCTTCGCCGATCGAAAGGCCAAGCGATTATAGAGATGACTTTTTCGTTTATTTTATTCTTCACGATATTCATGGCCATTGTGGAGTTTGCTCATTTGCTTTACGCAAAACTCTCCTTGCAGCATGCTCTCGGCACGGCTGGCCGATATATGGTTACGGGGCGCACGCAACAAGATAACAATGGCAACAATATTCCCCGGGATCAAATGGTTCACTCTGTCTTTTGCAATAACGTGATCGCCGCCGGCGTCATGTGCCCGAACTTGGGTCCAGACTTTAAATTTGTCTGTTTGCCCTCACCTTCCACCACATGCGCACAACCGGGAGGCGGCTCCGAACAAACAGTAATGGTAACGGTGAACCTCAGGAAACCCGCGTTAATGCCCTTTTTCTCACAATTTTTTCCCACAGGGGGCGTTCCCTTTGTCCTTAACACTACCTGGAAAAATGAACCCTTTTGATAAAAAGGAGGCTATATGACTGCGTTGGGGCCTATTGACAAAGTGTTTCATTCCAAGAAGGGGCAGTCCTTAATTGAACTAACTCTAATTACCCCGCTAATGCTGTTCCTGATTTATGGGGTGGTAGAAGTCGGCTCGATTATTGGCGCTTACTTAACGCTATCCCAATTAACTCGAGAAGGCGCCAACATGACCTCCAGGGGAACAATCCCTCAGGATGCCCTCGATGCAATCACGGCAGCGGGCGCGCCGACAATTCGCAACAATAATCAAGCCCAGTGGCGAATCATTTACACAAGGTTCATTCAAGCCCCGACGATTCCATGCCCGCCCCCTCAACCTTGTACCTATATAATAGACAATCAAATCATACGGGGTAACTTGGGGCAGTCGAGTAAAATCGGGGGGATGGGGAATACCGTAACCATTCCGGGGATCCAAAACGTCGGACCTAGCCAGAAGTTTCATACCATTGAAGTGTTTTATGATTATGGCCCCAACGCCTTGAGTTTCGTGGCAAACAACGTCAACAAGATTTTCTACGAAAGAACCATTTTTACCGATGTCAGCGGGAAACCTTGAAGACAAGGCACAACAGATAGGAGGTTCTATGCTAAAGTTAAATCAGAAGGGCTCTTTTATAATCATGTTCACGTTGAGTTTTGCGCTCCTGGGCACCTTTATCGGCTTTACTACGGATTTCGGCAGATCCTATTTGCAAAAGGCACGCATCAATCGTCTCGTGGACGGGGCAGCTATGGCAGCCGCTAAAGTTTTGCAAGGGCAAGTTGGGTTGGAGGCCCAAGCGACTCGAGCCGCGTGTGACTCAATGGTCATGAACGGCGCTCCGGTGGTAATGACTGGTACGGGCAAGTGTGAGGCCACCCAGGGCGCACCTTTCACCGTTCAGTTAGATTTCCTTGATATTGCGGTTGCCGGCGGACCACCCATGAGACATGTGCAGGTTACGGGTACCGAGCCGGTGCCCACAACCTTCCTCAGATTTCTGGGTTGGATGGTTCCCGGTGATTACTCCACCATCAACGTTGCCGCCACGGCTCAGGCTGCACCAGAAAGGCCGCTGGATATGATGCTTGTGCTCGATCGATCCGGTTCGATGCAGGGTACAAAGCTCGCGGCGTTAAAGACCACAGTCAACGAATTCCTGGATAATAACTTCACGGGAAATGATCGTATCGGTATGGTAAGCTTCGCATGGCGCGGCTGCGGTAATGCGGCCGGCGGGGATGACCTGGCCGCGAACATCTGTCAGCCCGATGTGCCACTGACCCTTGCCACCAGTGCTAATATCAATATGCTAAAAAACCGGGTGAACGGGCTGGATGCTAATGGCGCAACCAATACGATGGAAGCGATACGAACGGCGCGGCCTCCACTAGCAGCGGCATTTATTGATCCTAATCGCTTATCCACGCGAAAAGTCATGCTGCTGATCACGGACGGCAAACCGACTGCCATGAGACGCGACAACAATGCTCAATGTAAGCAAAATCCGAAGACCGGTGCCGTGGTGGCGGCATGGAATAACGGGAACTTTCCAAACGGCTGTCTAATGGACGCGAATGATAGCAATGGAGGATACGCGGTGCGGCGACCTCTTAACCTCGGATCTACGACCACGGCTAATGGCTCGACTATATTCCTGAACACGATCTCGTGTTTTCGCTCTTTATATGATTGTAACTCAGGAACCAACGGCGCCATGTACGAGGCTGATCTGCTGAGAAATTGTGGTTTTAACAATAGCGGTTGCGCGGCTGCCGGAGATCACGATGTCCTGGTCTTTGCAATCGGCATCGGCCAGGTTACGGGTACCGCGAATACCAGCTTCGATAAACACGCCAGGTGCATGCTCGCTCGTATAGCCAACGCAACTGATATCTTAAACACCGGGAACAACACCGTGCAGACCATCAATACCGTTTGCACGCCTCCTCCGCCTTCTTATGCCGACAATGATTCCTATGCGGAGCTGCGCAATTTTTGGCCCTGCGGCGCCGGCCCCTGTATCAATAGCACTCAGGAAAAGGGCAAAGTTTACTTCGTTGACCAAACCGGCGATGTAGAGGCTCAAATGAAGCAGGTCTTTGCCGAGATCGCGGCCATTTTGAAACTCCGGCTGACTATTTAAAGGCCGCCGAGAAAGGAATTCGTACACTACGGGTCGTCGGAAAGTGCTTGGCGAGGTAAGATTGAGGCAATTCCCCCGCAAACACTTTTTCGCCACGCCCGTAGCGTTTCCTCGCCCAAGGAGGGATAACTTCTCAGCCGCACTTCCCCCTTTCTTGACTCACATAGCATTCATCCTGTTTTTCTTCGCCACCTTGCGCTAAGCCCTGGACTAAAGCCTCAGTACCACGGTCTGATTGAGGGCTCGGGGCGAAAAATGTTTTATTTACAGCAAATTTAATCCGCATAAATGACCCTCTATGCTTATCGATAAAATGGCAAGTGAGCCTCACTCATCTTCTAAAACATTGCACCTGCTCCGGAAACTGAAGACAGACAGCAAAGGCCAAGCCTTAGTCGAATTCATATTGGTTTTTGTCTTACTACTGGTGCTCGCCTATGTTCCCGCTGATTTTGGTCTCGCTGTCTATACCGGACAGCTGGCGTTAAATGCCTCCCGGGAGGGCGCCCGGATCGCCGCCGTGGAACTTCGTTCATCGGCCCAAACCGGTAGCTGCACGATGCCCTGCTCGTCCGCTCCTGCCGGGAGCATACTCGGCGAGACCGCCAAAAGAATTTCTCGCGCACCAATGCGCCACAAAAATGACAACCCGCGCCCGCACGGGGCGGGTGCGAGAATCGCGTAGTCGTAGTCAGAATCCAATCTGAGGCGCAATGAAATTGCTTGAAAGTGAGCGCGGGACAGTGCTCGTATTCGTCACTTTGATGATCGTCGTCCTGCTCATCATGATCGGCATGGGGCTTGGTTCCGGCTAGCCGGTTTTCCTCCGCCGCCGAAGCCAACAATTGGCCAGGACCTCCGCATGCTTTGTTGACTCCCTGTTCTCCCTGGTGCTAAGCGCAATCAGACCGATCCGTCGCTGAGCCCGCCATCGATGAAAAAGTACAAAAACGATTAAATCGCCCCGACCTATGCTATGGCGCCAATCTCCGTTCGCTTTCGCCCGCCCGGCCAATTCCAGACGCCAAGTGCAATGATCCTCAAGGCTTCAATAGTGGGCCATCGGAAATTAGGCGGCCGCAGGAGTTGGTAAACACACGTCCGATAACTAAGCTCAAAAGCTTTCCAAGGCTGGCCCGTTTAACCATTGACGAGTAAGAAGGCTGGTTGATAGAGTAGCGTCATCGAAAATCTCTGTGCGGGCAAATTTGCGCTAAACTTCTAGTAGGGAGGAAAGCTATGGCTATCGGACTTTCTCATGGTGGCTCAAATGTTTATTCATCGCCGGAACAGTCCCGCGAGCTTTGGGTCGCGACCCAGGACGGTCTGGTCCTTTTAGAGCGCGCTGACCGTGAAAAATGGCGCGAAGCTCATCGCGTGCTGCGCGGCCGACATATCAGCTCGATTATCTTCGAGCGGATTAGCGGCGTGATGTTCGCTGGCGCCTTCTTCGGTTCCGTATACGCCAGCGAGGACGGCGGCAAGACCTGGGAGCGCCGTGACAACGGCATAACGATGCACGACGTTTACAGCCTCGCCTGCACCTCAGAGAACGGCAGGGTTCGGGTTTATGCAGGAACGCAACCGGCGCATTTGTTCTGCAGCGAAGATCTGGGAAAACATTGGAACGAGTTGCCGGCGCTGCGCGCAGTGCCAAGTTCTCCGAGCTGGTCTTTCCCCGCTCCACCCCATGTGGCGCACACCAAATTCATCACTTTTGATCCTCATGATTCCACTACCATCTACGCCTGCATAGAACAGGGCGCCCTGTTGAAGAGCACGGACGCCGGCAAAAACTGGCAGGAGCTCAACACGGTCGGTTTGCTACGCGACAAAAACCGCCCCGTGGAGCACTTCTACGATGTCCACAGGGCCTTGGTCGACCCACGCGATCCGAAGAAAGTCTTGGTCACGGGCGGCGCTGGGCTTTACGTTACTTTCGATAGCGGAGATCATTGGGAGCGTTGGATGAGCCCGGAATGGGCGGCCGATGTTTATCCTGACGGTTTTGTCTGGAATCCGCGCGATCCGGATATCATGTTTATCGCCACCGCCGAACATAACCCCATTACCTGGCGCAAGGCCGGACCGCTGGCGTATGCGGGTGGTAAAATTTACCGTAGCACAGACGGTGGACGGCATTGGCAACGGCTTGGTGGAGGACTCCCGGAAAATCTGAAACATGAATTTGGCGCCCTCTGTCTCGAGGAATGGAGCGATGGTGTTGCGGTATTCGGCGCGACCACAGGGGGCGACGTCTACTATGGTGCAGATAATGGCGAGAGCTGGACTCTTATCGCCTCCAGTCTCGCGCCGATCTCGAAGAAAGGGCATGAGCGCTTGCTCGCCGCGAGTTAATGACTATGTCGACTTGTCAGGCGGGTTCCATCTCCTTCTTTTTGCCCTTGCTCGCTGCCGTATCCGCGAGAGGCGCATCAGGCTTGGGCTGAAGTCGGCGAGAGGAAATTAGCCGTAACCCTGACATTAAGCACTCGTACTCTTAATAAAACTCGATGACCCAACCAAACAACAATCTCGGAATCGCACTCGCCGACGAGCTTCATAAACAGAGCGAGCAGGAGGCCGTCATCACGCCCATGGATGCGGTGTTGGAGGCGGCGGGCAGGGGCCGGCTTACCGACGATCAAAGTTTTCGGATGCTGTCCCGTCTGTGGACGCTTAAGCGGCTCATGTACTATGTTTACGGCGGTTGGGCTCAAGGTATCAACTTAAATGAGTACCCTCCCGCCGTAGCCTATCTTTTTGGCAAGCAAATTTACGACGAATCGACCCACGAAATGCAGTATGCCGACGAAATCTTGCGGCGGCGCTGGGTGCGCACGCAGAAGAAACTCTTTGCCCACCCCTATGCCCGGTTCGGAACCGCCACACGAACCGGCTCTTATATTTTTTGCCTGCGCGCATTGGCCAACTATGCCCAGAACCTACGCATCGCGGCGCTGAATCTGGGATCGAAAGTCATCGAGCTGGCGTGGAGCGAGCGCATGGCGCAACAGTTCCCCGATGAGGCAATTCGCGTTATATTCGCAAGCCAACTGGCGGAAACTCGAAGTCATGTACTGATGGGACGGTTTCAAGTAGAGCGTTTCGTAGAGCGTGAAGTAGACATTGAATTAGCGAAACGGCTCAGCGCCGAGACCCGGCGCGATTATCTCTTCTTTCTCGAAGAGGCCGCGCGGTTTACCTTGGGGATGGAAGAAGAAAAGGCAGGCGAGGTTGTGGTGTCCGGCGACATCGATTGACGCGAATTAACCGTTAAAGAGCTCAAGGTTTAAAGATTCAAGGAATTCAGGACAGAATGATTGAACTTTTGAACGATTGAACGCCGAACGAAATACAATTATGTCCGGATTAAAGATCGATCACGAAAAATGCACCGAGTGCCGCATGTGTTATGTAGTCTGTCGGGAAATCGACATCAACGCGGTCGTCGTCTCGCCCACATCCCAGCATCTTTTGGAGATTGACGAGCGCTGCGTTTACCCAAAGTGTACGGTCTGCCTCATGTACTGTCCGGCCGAAGGTTCCATCGTCGAGGCCGGCACCGGCAGATCCCTGGTGCCGCCCCCGCCGGAGGTCTGGACGGAAAATTTAAGGTGGCCGCGTCAACATTGAGTATTGCGACAATTGCAATATATAAAACCGATTGAACCGAGCCAATCATGCAGCCGATTCTAAAGGATTTTTTAGACAAATGGGTTTATCCCACGGGATTCACCGGCGCCGGTGTCGAATTTCGCATGCGCCAGACCGAACGTTGCCTCCCCCTCTGGGATAAGCTCGTTACGCAAGCTCTTGGTTTCGCCAAAAACGATCTTCAGTCGGGAAGTGAAGAATACAAAGCGGTGCGCGCGCGGGCCGGTTACGCCGCCGAAGGCCCCTTTATGTCGCTCAAACAGATGTCAACGCAAATCCTCTCCGTCACGGTGGACGAGCAGGCGCAGTACATAGATTTGCAGCGCATGCGGGCGCGCCAAATCTGGGACGAGGTCAAGCATGGGCAGCTACATGCGGATGTGCTGTTGCGCGGCGGTTGGATTAAGCGCGAAGAAGAGCTGATGCATGATGCGCGGGCGAACACTCAACCGAAACTCTCTTATTTCGGCATGACCGCAATGTTTCCGCATATGCATACGCTGGCGCGGGCGGGACAGCATTATTATAACGAATCAATGGCCTGCCTGGGGATTGCGGCAACGCTCAGCGTCATCGACGACCCGCTGGTGCGCCACCAGTTGCGTAGCCAGGAGGCTGAAGAGCTGATGCATTTTATGGAGGGAAAATACCAGATCGACGCCTACGCGCTCACCCCAGAGAATCAAAAACCTATAGAAGAGGTTTTCGATTTTCTATTGCGGCCGTGGGCGCCCGAGCCGAGTCGTGCTCTAGGCGGTTCCAAGTAATGTCGCATCGCCCATGAAAGTAAGAATTGTCGAAACCCTTTGCATCGCCTGCGGGCTATGCCGCGAGGCTTGCCCGGAAGGCGCGGTCCATCCGAAGATGCAAGACATCCGCCATATGTACGAGGTTTTGGAGCATGAATGCACGGGCTGCGGCGATTGTTTGCCTTATTGTCCCGCGCCGGGCGCCCTGGCGAAGTACGAACGGCTCATAACATAAACCTTAGTAAGTGAGGATACAATGGAAAAAACCATTCAGGTGGACGGCCTTAAAATTTATTACCTGGAAGAGGGCTCGGGTCCCGCGGTGATTTTTCTTCATGGTGCATCCCTGGGCTCTTCGGCGCGGGCGTTCGAGCGAAACCTACCGGTCATCGGCGCCGCCGGCTTTCGCGCCATTGCCTATGACCAGCCGGGATTCGGGCTATCGGACAATCCCACCGACTACACGACGTCATACCGAACAAACTTCATCGTTAAGTTTGTGGACGCCGTCGGCGCTGGGCGCGCCGCCTTGGTGGGACACTCCCAAGCCGCAGGCATGGCGGTGCGCGTCGCGCTGCAACATCCCACAAGGGTAAGTCACCTAATGGTCGTGGGAGGCGGAACTGTTTTGCCGCCGCTTGTGGGAAAAGGAGGCGCCGGCGGGCCGGCGGAAGGCCAGGAAGGCACCAGCGGGGCTCCTACTCTGGAAGACATGCGTAAGATTCTGGACACCAATTTCTTCAACAAGGCGCTCATCACGACGGATGTTTTGGAAAAGCGACTCGAAATGAGTACCGGGAAAAATCTTGAAGCGTTCATCGAGCGCTCCAAGGCGCGCGAACCGCAAGGGAGCGGCGCACCGCTTTACCAGCGGCTCAAAGAACTCTCGGTGCCCCTCATGCTGCTTTACGGCAAACAGGACCGCGGCTCCGCGGCGGAACGATGTGCGCTGTTGAAGGAACAGGAGCCGTCACTACGCATTGAGCTAATCGACAACGCAGCTCATTTGGTCATGTGGGAGCAGGCGGAAAAGTTCAATCAAAGCACCATACGATTTCTCAAATCGTAAGCATCACCGCTCAGCCAAATCCTCAATTTTTTGGGAGAAATCTGAGTATGATCGAATTCGAAGGTAGAAAAATACCCGGCGAACTGGGGGAGATTGTCGACCCTGGGCGGACGGTGCTACTGGTTTGGGACATGCAAAATGACCAGGCAGGCGGCTCATTTAATAAAGAGGCTCTTATTCGCTACGCTCCACCGCTGATCGCGGCGGCCGGTCAAGCTCGAATCACGACCATCTATACGCGCCAGACTCCCTATCTCTGGAAAGACGAATCGCCGGCATGGATTCACCACTTCATGAAACAACAAAAGGTGGACCACCCGAGCAAACTCAAACCGCGGCGCCTTCACGGCAGTTTCGGCTGGCAAATCATGGAGCCCTTCAAACCGGGCGCGGAAGATTTTGTCATCGATAAGCGTCGCTCGAGCATGTTCATCGGCAACGATTTTGAAACTATACTAGGCAACAGAGGCCTATCGACCGTCGTTATGATCGGCTGCACCACCGATGGAGGTGTTGAATCAACCGTCCGCGACGGTTATCTTCGCGGCTATTTCATGGTCGTGGTCCGAGATTGTGTCGGAACGTATACCGAGGAAGGTCACAACGCCGCGCTACAACGCATGGAACGCTTTGCCGATATTGTGGACGCAAAACAATTGATCGACATTTGGTCGACTTGAGCCACGATGCATATTGCGCGGGTGAGCTTTCCGAGGGCCTGGCAAGGGTTTCCTATGGCCGGGAAGCCGCAACTAAAAAATGCTTTTCACCACGAATGACGCAATGAGCACGAGGTTTACATTCAAAGCTATCCGAACCCTTCCTGGTCTTCACACGCTTCGTAGCGAGGATGCCTTTCATCCATGGCTGCATCTGTAATGAATTACGGCCAAACACTTGTGCATATAGAGAACACTCACAAGCACGGCAAATCCACCCCCTGATCTTAAAAAGGAGAACCCCATGAGTCAATCCGACAACAAAAAAGCCCTACACGTAGCCACGCTCTCCGGCTGGTATCGATTCGAACAGCAAGGACAAGAGTGGCAACAAATCAAGCGCGATCTGAGTTACTGGACGCTCACCTGCCTGTCGGTGGATCCGGCAGACCCGAAAACGATCTATGCCGGCACGGAACACTCCGGCCTCTTCTATTCGAAGGACGCAGGCGCCCACTGGCATCGAGCCCAACCAAACACGCCGAAAATGATGCTTTTCTCAACCCTCGCTCTAAACGGCCGTGTCATGGTGGGAACGGTTCCCTCGGCGGTCTACCGCAGTAAAAACGGAAGTTGGGAGGAGTTGGAAGGCGTGCGCCTCAACAGCGCAGGAGCAAATTTTCCCCCGAGCCCCGAACTGCAATCCCGTGCACGATACCTGGCCTATGATCCCGCTTCTCCCGGCCGACTTTACGCCGGCATCGAGGTCGGGGGAATGCTAGTCAGCGATGACGACGGGTATCATTGGAAGCCAGCCAACGAAGGGTTAACCGACATGGATATCCACGAAATCTTGGTGTCCCAAGAGCATTCGGGGATGGTTTTTCTCGCCTGCGGCGAGGCGGCCTTCCGAAGCTTCGATCGCGCAGCTCACTGGCAAGAAATTTCTCCTAAGAGCCACGACTACGGCACCTGCGTGGCTGAAGACAAAAATGGTACCGTCTATCTGGGCGCGGCCAAGGGACGTCCTAATCTTTGGATTCGTGAAGGAGGCGCCATGGCCGCGATCCTTCGCAGCCAGGATAAAGGTGCAACTTGGGAAACCGTCATCGACAACCTGAATGGCGGTGTCATGCATATTTGCTCGACTCCCGACGGAAACGGTATGGTTGCCGGCACTTCAGACGGAACCCTGCTGATGATCGACGATAGCGGGACGCACACGGTCGCCAACGGGCTACCGTTTGTCACATCTTTAGCATTGGGAGCCTAGCTCGCCGCGCCTTAAAAGACACAGCAAAGCGGAGCGGATTTGTGAAACGGAGCAGCGAACGCATTCTCGTGACCCATGCCGGCAGCCTGGCCCGGCCAGAGGATCTCAGGCGGATGAACATGGCCAAAACCGAGGGGCAAGCCTATAATAGCGAAGTCTATGCGAAGCGACTGGCCAGCGCTGTTGCGGAGGTGGTGAAAAAACAAATCGACTGCGGCGTCGATATCGTCAACGACGGGGAGGTGGGAAAATCGAATTTCTCTCGTTACGCTCGCGAACGATTGAGCGGCTTTGTCGAAAGAACGCCGCCCCCGGATTTCAAACCGACTGCGATTTTTGGGCGAGACCTGGCGGAATTCCCGGACTACTTTAACAGGGGCGGACGGACCTCCATAGGTCATCATGCTCGGCTTTTTTACTGCACGGAACCGCTCGAGTATATCGGCCATACCGAGGTCAAATCCGACATCGACCACCTGAAAGCGGCGCTGCAAACCATAAAGGCCGAAGAGGCGTTTCTCCCGGCGATCGCCCCCGGTACCATGGAACACTGGATGAAAAATGAGTACTACCCCAGCGAACAGGCCTACCTCTTCGCCATTGCCGACGCCATGCACGAGGAATACAAAGCCATCGTCGACGCCGGGTTAATTTTGCAAATTGATGATCCCGATCTCGCCGATGCCTGGCAGATGTTCCCGCAGATGAGCGTGATCGAGTACCGGAAGTATCAGGAGCTCCGCATAGATGCTTTAAACTACGGCTTGAGAGACTTACCGCAAGATCGGGTTCGTTTTCACATGTGCTGGGGCAGTTATCACGGGCCCCACAAGTACGACATCCCCTTAAAAGATATCGTCGATTTGGTTTTGAAAGTGCGCGCTGGAGCCTATTCCATCGAAGCTTCCAATCCTTGTCACGATCATGAATGGCGGGTATGGCAAGAAACCAAGCTGCCCGATGGGAAACTACTGATACCGGGCGTCGTCGGACACTATAGCGACTTCATCGAACACCCTCAGGCAATCGCGGATCGCCTGGTCCAATTCGCCAAGATCGTCGGACGGGAAAACATCATCGCGGGAACCGACTGCGGTATCGGCTCGAGGGTAGGCCATCCCCAGATCGGTTGGGCCAAGTTTCAGGCGATGTCCGAAGGCGCAAGACTGGCGACTAAGAAGCTTTGGGGAAGGGCAAGTTAGCGGATAGAGGTGGGCAAAGGGAGGGATTAGCAGGTAATATGAAACTTTATACATTCTTTCGTAGCTCCGCTTCCTATCGCGTGCGTATCGCACTCAATCTGAAAGGGTTGGAATTCGAGCAGATCCCTATTCATCTGCGGCGGGGCGGAGGGGAGCAGCTTGGTGCTGCTTACAAAGCAATAAATCCCCAGGCGCTGGTGCCGGCGCTCGAAGATGCGGGACGCATCCTGACTCAGTCCCTGGCCATCATGGAGTACCTCGAAGAATGCCATCCGCAGCCGCCGATCCTGCCGCGTGAGCCGGCGGACCGGGCCCTGGTCCGCAGCATGGCTCTGCTCATCGCCTGCGAGGTCCATCCCATTCAAAATTTACGGGTGCTGAATCACTTAAAAAGCACGCATAAGCAATCGGACGAAGACATCAACATTTGGGCGCAGCACTGGATCGATCTTGGCCTCTCGGCCTTGCAAGAGATGGTGCTTTCCGTGCCGCATCGGAATCGATTTTGCTTCGGTGACGAGCCGACCCTAGCCGATATTTGCCTCGTGCCCCAGCTAGCCAACGCGCGGCGATTCAAATGCGCTCTTACCGCCTTTCCGACACTGATGAGGATCGAAGCAAACTGTCTGCCGCTCCCGGCCTTTGCCAACGCTGCCCCGGAAAAACAGCCGGACGCCGAATAAAAGTTACCGAAGCTAGCAAGAACGGAGCAAGTCCGTCTTGCTGGTTTTCGGTTCCCAATTAACTAGAAGCAAGACACTTGAAACGGAAACACCTATGATTCGCCCCGCGTAGAAGCGTGTCAGCCCTACACAGAACCAAGTTTTCACTCTCATGTTCACACTCAAGCAATTTTTAAAGGCCTTAATCCTTCCTCCCACCTCGTGGCTGCTCTTATTGTTGTTGGTGCTGATCTTTTGGCGGCGCCGTTGGTCCCGGAAGCTCCTGTTCTTAACCTTTTCCCTCCTGCTCTCGCTCCACAGCGGTATCACGAGCTATGCCCTGCGTTATCCGTTGGAGTCGCGTTATGCGCCGCTCATCGATCCCCGCACCGTCGAACCTTATGATGCCATTGTTGTCTTGACCGCTGGCGTGACACCCGCCGGCGGCCTCATTCCCTTCCCGACTATCGATGAGCATATGTTCCGCCGTTTGGATGAAGCCTGGCGTCTCTACCGCATCCGGCCTAAACCGATCATCATTTCAGGTGGGCATGTCAATCCTTTCACCCCGAACCGCAACGAAAATAAAATCGCTCGAGATTATTTGATCCTATGGGGCGTGCCAAAGGACGTCGTAATTGCCGAAGACAAGTCTCGCGACACCTTCGAGAGCGCCGAGGCGCTGGCAACGCTGCTTCGGGATAAGGGATGGCAGCGTTATTTATTGGTGACCTCTGCGTTTCACATGCCACGCAGCATGCTCGCCTTTAAAGCCAAGACGCCGGAGCCCATCCCCGCTCCGGGAGATTTTTCGCTAGATGAGTTAAAGCTTAATCCCCTCGACATTTTACCCAACCAGGGGGCGGCGAAAAAGATTTTCATTAGCGTGCACGAGTATCTGGGGATCGTCAACTATTACTGGCGCGCGCTGTTTTCGTAAAATCGCCTCGAAAAATGGTTGCACAGCGATCACAGAGCCGCCGCAGTTGCAAAATCGCACGAGAGTGATAAACAACCGCTCAAAGTCAATGGGAGGTCTTATGAAAGTTGTCGATGTCATCTGTGAGATTCTTAAACGCGAGGGCGTTGATTTCTTGAGCTGCTATCCAACCAATTCGCTGATCGAAGCCGCGGCCGCTGCCGGCATCAAACCCATCGTCTGCCGACAAGAGCGAGTAGGTGTCGGCATCGCCGACGGTTTCACCCGCATCACCAACGGAAAGCGTATCGGCGTTTTCACCATGCAGGCCGGACCCGGCGCCGAGAATGCTTTTTCTGGCATCACCACGGCCTACTCGGACTCAGTGCCGGTTTTACTGCTACCTGTCGGCCACGCCCGCAATACATCGCAGGTCTTCCACTTTTTCCGATCGACTCAAGCCTACGCGCCGGTTACCAAATGGACCGAAGAGATTACTTTGGCAAGCCAAGTTCCGGAGGTGATGCGGCGCGCCTTCAGCTATTTAAAAATGGGGCGCTTGGGCCCCGTCCTAATCGAGATCCCCAACGACGTCGCGGTGGAAGAGTTTCCCTCGGCGGGTGTGGACTATTCTCCGGTCAAAAGAACCGTCACCGGGGCCAACGTCCATGACGTTGCCGAAGCTGCGGCAGCTCTAGCCCGCGCGAAATCACCCGTTATCGTCGCCGGCCAAGGGGTACTCTACGCGGAAGCATCCGCCGAGCTCGTCGAACTCGCCGAGCTCCTGCAGGCTCCGGTGACAACGCCGCTGGAGGGCAAAAGCGCTTTCCCCGAGCATCACCCACTTTCTCTTGGAACGGGCGCCGGGGTCATGCCAAAACCGGTTCATACCTTTTTACAAAAAGCGGATGTTGTCTTTGCCATCGGCGCGAGCCTGACCAGGCACAATATCGTGGCCGCACCCATCCCTGCTGGAAAATCTATCATTCACGCAACTAACGACGAGCGGGACATCAATAAGCACTATGCGGCGGATTATCCCATACTCGGGGACGCTAAACCGGTACTGCGCCAATTCATCGACGCGATTAAAGATCTATTGGGAGCGAAAAAGCCCGGTAGCAATGGTGCGGTCGCCGCCGAAATCAAAAAAGGTAGAGCGGAATGGATCAGCGAGTGGCTGCCGAAACTAACTTCCAATGAGAAGCCCATCAATCCTTACCGGGTCATGTGGGAATTCATGAACCTGTTTGATCGTAAGGACATGATCGTCACCCATGACGCCGGCAGCCCGCGCAACCAGCTCGTCCCCTTTTACCAGGCGCCGCTTCCCCGTAGTTATATCGGCTGGGGCAAATCCCATGCGTTGGGAACAGGCCTGGGATTGATCATGGGCGCCAAGCTGGCCGCCCCGGAAAAGTTTTGCGTCAATTTCATGGGTGACGCGGCCTTCGGCATGACCGGTCTCGACTTCGAAACGGCGGTACGCAATAACATTCCTACCCTTACGATTGTTTTGAACAACAATTTCATGGCCGCTGAAACAAGTCACATGCATACCTCCCATGAGCGCTTCGGCACTATGAATATCCTCGGGAACTATGCCGACCTCGCCCGCTCTCTTGGCGGCTGGTCGGAAAGAATTGAAGATCCGGATCAGATCGCAGCAGCCCTGCGACGGGCTCGCAAAGTCACGGAGGACGGCAAGGCGGCATTGCTCGAGTTTGTCACCAGCCGAGAGATCTCATACTCACGGATGAGAGAGTAAAAAAGCTCGGGTAGCTCGGGGTCAGGAGCGCTACAGGGTCGGACGCATTAAGTTCACTGCGCGCGCTGAAAATCGCGGCCAATTTAACGCTATCTTAACTGTCTTTAGGAGTTACCCAAGAAGTAGTATGACTTGTGTCACAGCGGTCCCATGCTCCGGTTTCCGGTTATGGCGAAAGTGATTCCCGGGGTTTGAATATTGACGAATAGCCACCTGCCAACAGGGCTAAAAGTGGCTCCCGCCCATTCCATTTTCGTGAAGTTGCCGGCGATATTGTTTTTCTCCCCGTTAAGCACGACATTGTTCTGGGCAAAGGGATAAAGTTTTCCATGGCTAGTGAGGCCCATTAGTCTTTTGGGGTTACCGGAGCCGTCGCCATCCTCACAAAGTAAAATTCCGCCGCGCGGACTTACTGTGATGTAATCCGGTGTGTCTAATACCTGCCGGCTTGATGACTCATAGATGAGCCGGAGCTTTTCGAGACTTGGGTTATATTCCCAAACCTGACCAGCGACGGGAACACCTCCCGTTGTCGAGTTAAAGTAGATCAACCCGTAGCCATATCAGGCTCCTTCGAGCCGCTTGAATGTGGCTCCACCGTGCGTAGAGCCCTGCTTAAAATCGCCGAGCGAGTCGGTTGTGCCCGGCGAGTGGGCAAGCATCGGGTCATGGACTTCAGTCCGAAGCGCTCCAGTAGAGGGGACTTTAATTATAGAGGCAAGTCAGGAATATTCGTGAACGTCCTTGAAAAAGGTCATAGCGCTTCGTCAAGCAGCAGTTCAAAGGCTAGAATCGTTTGAGAGGTTCAATAGTCGTCAGGTGAATGAGTTGCCCTATTAATCCGTTTTAATATTTGAGCGCCTTGAAAGGCTTGAACCCAATGTTAAGGTGCGACTCCGTTGGCTTTTAGCGCCGCCTGATAGCGAAGGGAAATTTGCCGATCTTCCTCCTCGTATGGGATCATCCACCCGCCTTCATTGATTCCTCTAAACACATCATCATCGGTGCGCTGATGCGAAACCTTGAAACCGAGAGGGTAGATCCGACTACCGTAGCGTACCGCCAAGTGCCGTGCCGGCTCTTTGCCGGCGTTAAAGTGCTGATGAAACCAGTCCCCGGGAGGGCAGTATATGCTCCCTTCACCCCATTTGATTTCGACGACCTTGGCCTCGTGACCGTCTGTGTAGGGATGGGTGCCCCACTGTTTGTGCCACAACAGCACGTATCCAACGGATTGTGTTCCCACGATGATCGCGCCGGGGCCATGGTAGTGGGCTTTGTGATACTTCCCGACGGGCCATTCACCCAGGTGGCCAACCAACGCGTTCCCGGACATTTCAAATTGCGCCAATCGCAAGCCCGCCCCTTTGACTTCTAAATTTTCCAAAAATGCGGACTTGATATCCGGGATGAAATTGGTTTCCCAGATGTTGATCAAGCCCGCGACATACCGTTTTTTGCCCACTTCGAAATAGTCTTCCTCACCAAAATAGCGGTCTTTAAAACTATACGGGCAATCAAAGATAAATTTTTCATCACGATAAATATCAAAAGCGAGGGGCGCATTGGTGACGGCTAAGAAACGGACAGGCTCACGGGAACCGTTGACCAAGCGGTGCGTGGTGTTCATAGGCGGGGCAAAGAGACTCCATTTGTGCCACTCGAACATTTTCTTATGTCCGTGGTCATCCCAAAGCTCCGTGGCCCCTTGGCCGTTTAGAATACAAATGACTTCTTCGTAAAGGTGACGCTCGGGTTTTAGTGCATCTCCCGGCGGGATCTCGCCGATGGTTCCACCGGTTACACCCTGCATGCCGTGAAGATGAACGAAAGCGGCCTTACCGCCGGTTCGGTTATAAGATGCAATCTCCAGCGTGCGGAGATCTGCCATGCCGTGGCCCACATGAATAGGAAGGCCTTGGCTCTTCATCCACCTCATGTATCCCGTTTTTTCGTTGAGCGGCGCGATGTCCATACTTTATTCTCCTTGCATGGCAAATGCGAAACTCATTTTAATCCCGAATGGCCAGGGCTCCCCCATCGACCGGAAGATCGACTGCGTAAATAAAATCCGATTCTTCAGACGCGAGAAAAACCGCCGCCTTGGCAATATCCATGGGAACTCCGCGCCGGCCCGCGAGATTTTTAACGAAGCGATTCTCCGGAACCTCTTCTTGACCCACCGGCGAGCCAATGCGGTTTGGCGAGATGGAATTAACCCGAATACCTTGAGGAGCTAGTTGAACGGCGATGGACCGCGTGAGGTTCAGCACACCGGCTTTGGCTGTGGTATACGCGGTTGCCTCCTTGCGACCCCAATGGCCAGAGGTGGATGCGATATTGATAATTTTTCCCTTTCGCTTTTGATTGATCATCGCCTGGGCTGCGTAACGCGTGCAATACCAGACGCTTCGCAGGCAGACGTTCATGACCCGGTCCCACTCTTCCTCGGTAATATCGAAGAGCGTTTTGTGGTCGGTCCATGCGGCGTTATTCACCAGTATATCGACGCCGCCGAATTCTTTGACCACTGCTTGCACCATTTTCTCTACGGAACTAGCCGAGGCGACGTCGCATACGACGGATATCGCCCCTCCCGGCTGCGCGGCAGTGATCTCATTGGCAACCCGAGCGCCTCTTCCTTGATCGAGGTCGACGACCGCTACCTTGGCCCCTTCCTGGGCAAATAGCTTTGCGATGTCCTCGCCGATGTTGCGCCCCGCGCCGGTGACAATCGCCACTTGATTTTTGAGTCTCATGGAACCTCCGTAAAAGCTCTTTTTTTGCTCCTTAGCAGAAGCAGGTCCAAAGTTCCAGATCCCTGCACAGCGTTATGAGGCGCAATGAGGCCTTGGGGAAGCAATCGCGAAATGAACGAAGGCTATCGTCCGGTGAGTCCGCTAGAAACAGTTTTAGAGGCTTACTTTTTCGGTATAGAGATCCTTCAGAAAATTACTGCCCTTGAGCTCCTCCAAGAAACGCGGTTCGATGACATCGGCGGGCTTCAGGTTCCGGGCGCGCTGGTCCACTGCCGCGCCGACATCGACTAGCGCTTGAATCGCCTCGCTGTTCAACTCAGGGAGAGGACGCAATTGCGCAGAAAAGTTATCGTACATGGCATCCACGGTCACTCCCTGGGTGCTGGGAAAGTATTTTTTGAGAATCGCCAAGCTGTTGTCCCGCCGTGACACGAAATGATGGATCGCGGCAGCGTAGCCTTTCATGAATCGACGCACCGTTTCTTCCTCCCGTTTAATAAACGAACGGGTTGTCATCAAAAGATCGGTCACGATAGGAACAGACTTGACCTCGAGAATCTTGATACCCAATTTCTTCGCTTCGTTGGCAACCTCCTGACTCAATGGCGCACCTTGGACCAAGTTCCGCGAAATCGCTAACGCTCTGGCAGGCGACATCCCGGCCGCAACGATGTCGACGTCTTTAATAGGATCGAGACCTGCCCTCCTGAGAATCACCCGAGCGACGAAGTCCGACCTCCCGCCCAGTGCTGAAACGCCGATTTTTTTCCCCTTAAGATCCTTCAAGCTGGAAATCGTGTTGGCAACCCCCATACCATACTGGTCAAACGTTACGTGGGCGCCCACCAAGGTAATATCCGCTCCTGCCGCTACCGGCTGGAGGATAGCCAGGGGATTGCCGTAACCGATCAGGAGGTCCACGCCGATTAGCGACTGCACCCCCGCCGCGAGTGTATCCCGAATCGGCAATTCTTCGATCTCTAAACCATGTTTTTTAAACAGTCCGGCGTCTACCCCTACGTAGGACACGGCTGTGCCGATTTCCCAACCGGCATAAGCCATCCTGACTTTTTTTATATTTTCGGCGGCCGCCGCAAGATTCGCGACAAGCACCACGAAAGCGATAGCCGTAATGAATGCCAAAGTGAATCGCCGGCTGGCTGCTCTTAGCGTTTCCATAGGTATCCTTATAATCTACATTGGCCCTTGTTCCAAGAGCTGGAAGCTCATCTGCTTAATGACATCAAGCTGGCCTAATGCGACCAAACCCGCCTCGTTATAAACCCGACCCCGGGGGCTTACCCCTGGGGCTAAGATTTAAGTGTACCATAAGCCGACAAATTAGGGTTAATTTTATTAGGGCTGGGCCCCACGCACGCCCCGATTGCAACCTCCAAAAATTTGCTCTAGGATAATTTTGTTTTCACGCCGATTAAAACCCCCTTGGACTTTTAGGAGGATTGACTGAATGGCAACGATGATTACCAATGAATGCATCAACTGCGGCGCCTGTGAGCCGGAGTGCCCGAATAACGCAATTAGCCAAGGGGATCCGGTTTATGTCATCGACCCGCTGCTGTGCACGGAGTGCGTCGGCTTTCATGATTACGAGGCGTGCGCTGCCGTGTGTCCCGTGGACTGCTGCGTCACCGATCCGAATAATATAGAAACAGAAGAAGCACTCATCGCTCGAGCCCGCAAGCTGCATCCGGAGAGCCAAATCGGTGACAACTTTGAATCCCGATTCCGCAAAGGCGAGGGAAACGCAGGCGCTCCCGCCCCACAAAAACAGGCTGCCCCACAAGCGTCGTCCGCTACCCCGAAAGCAATGGCAGCCTCCACCGCCGGCGCTCCAGCGCTCGCCCCCACCACGGCTGTGGTCGACTCGGATGTCAACTATGTTCAGCTGCCGGAAATCGACTCCTGGACTATTCCCTTGCGCTGTATTAAGTGCAATGAAACCCAAGTCGTACCCGTAGGTCATTTTATGATCGGCAATGTCATCTTCTGCCCCCATTGTCATAAATCGGTGGTGGTTAGGGATAATTTGAATTTTCACGTTCGCACACTGTTGAAAGACGCTTACTTCCAATGGGAGAAGGAGCAAAATGAATTTGCCGCGCGACGAGAACGTGAACTAACCGAGTTCAGGAAAAGTCGGGCCAACGAAGCCGACGCTTTCGAAACGCGTCAAAAACGGGCCCTGGAAAAGATTCGCCAAGACCTCGACGCCATTGGCGAGACCTATGACGCCCCCGGCCGACCGCTCAAAAGAGGAGCGCGATTCGCCTGGGGGTGAACCGCCTTCTGCATGCTAAATTCTTGGCTTCACCTGCTCGCCTTGGTTGTTTACATGGGAGCAGTCATCGGTCTGTGGATTATTTTTTTACCTTCACTTTCTCGGGTGGAAAAACACGAGGACAAAGTACAATTTCTCGGTCGCGGGCTCAAATTTTACAACCCACTACATATCGGAGCCCTGGGAGTGCTTATTTTCACGGGGGCATTTCAGCTGACGGAACTCAAAGCGGTCTACCGCGAGACATTTGTCCAACAGTTCAGTTATAGCCTTGGCCTCAAATTATTTTTTGTTTTTTTTCTGGTCATCCTGAGCGTCTATCAATCCATGGGCATCGGCCACAGATTCGTCAAACGGCAGGAAAGTGGAGAGGGGCTTACTCCGGAACAGCTCGATCAGGTCGTGGGACGCCTTAAAGGGGCCAATTGGTGTATCTTGACCGTCGCCTTCATTACTCTCTGGCTCGGCATGCGGTTACAACCTTAGTGGCGGATCACATGATCAGAGGTTATGAGCAAAAATAGCAAGGGCAACCCTCACAGTCCGATCGGCCAGCAAAAAGGCGGAGCCGTTGGCTCCGCCTTTGCGTCTCGCCTTTAATTGCTGATCAGATACTTTTATCGCTTGCTCAAAGTCTCTCCTGCGGCGGATGGGGATGCAGCCGCCGGATTCGAGGTGATATCATCGCGATAGACTAGGATTTCAACCCTGCGATTCTTGGCCCGACCTTGCGGTGTGTTGTTTTCCATTAAGGGACTGCTGGCGCCGTAAGAGACGGCGACTATGCGCATGGGATTAATTTTCTTTTGGGTGATCATGTAGCGGCTCACCGCGTCCGCCCGTTTTTTGCCAAGCTCGAAGTTGTAGTTCTCCGAGCCAACGCTGTCGGCATGTCCGGCAATGAGAAAAATCGAATTCTCTATGCCCGCCGAGTCACCTTTTAGATCGCTCAGAAATCCATCTATCTCTTTTTTTGCCTGATCGGGGAGGCTCGAGGAGTTAAATCCGAAGTTCGCGCCCTCTTTCATATCGATCACGAATTTGCGGTCTAAGCGCAGATGGGAGATGGCACTGAGAGCTCTCTCCGTTTTCGCATCAATTTGACCAAGTCTGGTTTCAACCTGGCCGAATCGGCTGCCGTATTGGCCCAGTGTTGCCTCGGCTCCGCTCATACGCCCGCTTAGGCTGCCGATCTGACTTTCCGCCTGGCCCACACGTGACTCGGTTTGAGAGACTCTCCCTGAGAGCGGATCGACTTGCTCCTGCACCCAATCGCGCGTCGCAATACACCCCTGCGTGTAAAGCAGGGCTCCAGCCAGGCCCACCACCATTAGATATTTAACCCGAACACACGCCCATTCCATATAAAATCCTCCTTTTTCTGCTCGTTGGAGCCAATCCGCTCCGTTTTTTGTTCGATTACCATTTCCAATATCGGCATCTTGGCCTTCAATACTCAAAACTCATGCCATAGGGTTGGGCGAGTGAAGATTTTGGAATATCAATGACTTGGAAAAACATTAGGTGACAGAACTGCCAATTCCCTGTATGACAAAACCTACACGGTTGCAGGATTTTCGCGCAGGTTGCGTCCAACTTCGCAACCCCACGGCCTTGCTTGTGAGCCGTCGGGATGGCGGTACCCCCTAGCCGCGCCAACAACTGAATCAATACCTATATGTGATTAACTCGGCGGGGTGTGTTTGGTACGCTTGAAATCTTCGGCCTTGAGGTTGTGTTTTTTGAGGAGTTCATAGAAGTCCGCTCTGTATTTCCCCGCGAGTTTTGCGGCGTGACTGACATTGCCTTCGGTCACGGACAAGACCTGCACCAAGTAATCCCTTTCAAATGCCTCACGTGCATCCTTGAGCGACTTTAAGCGGTCCTCCGGGTTATCAGTGTTTTCTCGAAGATGGCCTTGAGTGGCGTCCCCGACCATTGATTTTTTCTGGAGGATACAGTCTTCCGTAACTCTGTCCGTTTGCGTCATCGCAACAGCATATTCGATGGCATTTTCCAACTCGCGAACGTTCCCCGGCCAGTCCTGTGCCATCAATTTGGTCAGCGCTTCGGGAGTTACGGCTTTTATCTCTTTTTTCATTTGACGGCTACATTTTTTTAGGAAGTGCTCGACGAGCGGTACGATGTCTTCTTTGCGATCTCGCAAAGGCGGCAATCCAATGGGGATCACATGGATGCGATAAAACAGGTCATCCCGGAAGAGCCGTTTTTTTACTTGTTCATGTAGATTTTTATTGGTCGCCACGATGACTCGAACATCCACTTCGATGGGGCGCTCGCTGCCCAATGGGTAGAACTGGCGTTCCTGCAGGACGCGTAAAAACTTCGATTGAGTGGCGAGCGGCATATCGCCGATCTCATCTAAAAAAAGCGTGCCTTCGTTGGCCTGGGTGAATAATCCGCGTGTGCTCTTCACGGCGCCGGTAAATGCCCCTTTCTCATGTCCGAACAGCTCGCTTTCAAGAAGCGTTTCCGGTAACGCCGCACAGTTCAAGGCAACGAAGGCTTTTTCCTTGCGATCGCTGGCCAGGTGGATGGCCTTGGCAATGAGTTCCTTACCGGTGCCGCTTTCACCCTCGATATAGACGGTGGAGTCGAGCTTGGCGATTCGAGTCACGATGTCCAGTACGGAACGCATCTTTGGGCCACGAGCAACGATATGGGCAAAATCCAACCGTTCATCGAGAAGCGCTTTCAGTCTTTTGACTTCGCTGTTTAGCTTTCGATGCTCGAGAGCCCTTTCGATTTGCAACAGTAAATCCCGCGCTTCAAAGGGTTTGGTTAAATAGCTGTAAGCACCCCGACGCATCGCTTCGACGGCGTTTTCGATGCTGCCATGAGCCGTCAAAATAATTGTCGGAGTTTCCGGGTCGATCGCTCGAAACTCTTCCATGAGAGAAAGTCCGTCGCGGTTGGACAACATCAGGTCGACGATACAAAGATCGCACCCCTCGTCCTTGAGCACAGTGATGGCGTTTGCCTCGTCGCCGGCGATGAAGATCTCATAATTCGCCGACTCAAGCCGCATTTTAATCAGCTCGAGGAGATTGGCGTCATCGTCGACGACCAGGATTTTTCCCAAAGACATGGCGCGTTTTACTTCCGTCGTTCCCGCCGTTTCTGTTCGATTTCGATATCTACCTGCTGCGATTTTTCCATGACTTGCTTAGATTTTTGAATTATTTGCCTCGCTCTTTCAATTTCTTGCCGCGATTTTTCGATGACCTCTTTTGCCTGCTCCATTTCGCGGCGCGATTGCTCTGCATCGCGGAGCACGCTCGTCCAGATTTTGGCCTGTGCCGCCCAGGAACTATCGGGATGATCGTCGATCACCCGGCCAAAGAAACCCAAGGCCTGTTCGTTATCCCTGTGCGGGTTCAGGGGATGAGCATAAATGAGCCCCATATTGAATGTTGCTGTATCCCCCGGAGGGGCGGAGCCCGCCAGGGACAGGACTTTCTGATATTGCCTGAGGGAACCTTCGAAATCTCCGCGCTCCAGCAGCGTTTGCCCCTGGAGCATCGACGCGTGAATGTCTTGCCGCTCGTTCCAATCTTTCAAAAGACTGCAACCCGACAGCAGACTTAACAGGGCAAAACACAGAAAAACGTGCTTCCCTGCCCTAACCGGCTCTCCACCCATATTTCTCCACCATGAGAAGTTATAATTTCCTTGGCAATGGCTAACCCTAATCCGGTACCCCCAATCTTGTACAATCCATTATGGTTGCCTTGATGGAATTTGTCGAATATCGTAGTTAATTCCCCCGCCGGTATGCCGGGACCGGAGTCCTGTACAAATACTTGCAGCTTTCCAGGCGTCATTGCCGCCCCTAATGTAACCTGGCCTCCTCGGGGAGTAAACTTAACGGCGTTGCTGATCAGGTTACGCAAGACTTGGAGCATGCGTTCGCGATCGAGTCTCACCTCTGGTAAATTTGCATCGAGAACGCTGTTCAAGGTGATTTGCTTTGCTTCAACCAGAGGAAGAGTCTCGTTGGCGACCTGTTTGATCAAGGGCACAAGGTGACTCACCTCGAAGTTATACTGCATCATCCCGGATTCCATCTTGGATAGGTCCAGCAATGAATTGACGACACCGATCAGCCGGTTGCTCTCCTCGGCGAGAATCGTGAGAAGTTTTCTCTGCTTTTCGGTTGTTTCCCCACCGACATTGGCCAGCAAGAGCGCCGTACCCTCCTTGATCGAGGTCAGCGGCGTGCGCAGTTCATGGGACATGGAGGAGAAAAAATCCGCCTTCATTCGATCCAGCTTGCTGAGCCTCTCGCACATGGAGTTAAACGCCGTTGCCAATTCGCCGATTTCTGGCGGCGAGGCGACTTCCAATCGAGCTTCGAAGCGCCCTTGCGCGATTTCACGCGTCTTCTCTTTCAGCAATGAAACAGGACCCGTGATACTTCGAGTAATCAATCCGGACAGCAACAGGATAGCAATGAGAGACAAGCTCGCGATGATAACGGTTATCCGGCGGGCTTGGTCGGCTGATTGGGCCAATCGTTTTACCTTATCATGAGTCGCTTGTTGTTTGTCCTGCCGCAGTTTCTGCAAGGCCAAGAGGATGCCGTCGACGATTTTAGCCTTCTCCCGTTGGTATTGAGTCTGAGGATAGACTTCATTCGCCGTTAGCAGTTGAAATTCTTTACCGACCAACCCTTCGTAACTGCGGTAATCCTGCTGAATTCTCGCCAGAACAGGTCCGGCCAGGGGATCGCCGATTGCCAGAGCTTGTGTGAGTTGAAAGTGAAATTCCTCCTTTAAGCGGAGAAACTCTTTGTGCAGCGACGGGTTCTGGCTAATGGTGAATTTTTGCTCGTATTGGCTCTGGGAAAAAAGCAGGTCGACGAGTATTTTTTCGTAATCGAGAATGCGGTTGTCTACTTCCAGGACGGCTTTTGTCAACTCACTGAACCGGTGAAGCTGAAAAACGCTGTAAGCACTCACCGCCGCGACTAGAACAAAAATGGTGAGATATCCAATCGTGAGACGGGAAAACAAGCTCATCCGCATGCAGCATATCCCCTCTATTCCGCTCTGAACGGAAACCCTCAAGGGGTTTCATGCCCGATAGAGCGGGGATCGAAACGATCGTTTTGTTCGGTGTCTGCGGTGAGCAATTTCTGACCAAACTGCTCAAGACGCTTCTCGGAATTTTGATAGCTCGATTGCGCGTGCCCAAGGTGTTTGCCTAACAGGCCGAAGTCGTCGCGAAACCGGGAAAAGTCTCCTTGCAGGCGGCTTAGGTACTGGATGATTTCTTTGGCGCGCTCCTCGATCTTCATCCCCTTGAGCCCCAATAGAATCGCCTGAAGATAGGCGTAAAAGCTGTTGGGAGAAACGGGTATCACCCGCTTGCTCAAGGCATATTGACTCAGGTTTTTCTCCCCTGTCAGTTCATCCTTTATGATCGTCTCGTAGTAGACGTTCTCCGCCGGCACATACATGAGCGCAAAGTCATAGGTGCCCTCGTCGGGGAGAATGTATTTGTCGGCGATCGCATCGATATGTTTTTTCACGTCGACAGCAAAGGCTTTCTTTGCGCGAGCCTTTTCGTCGTCCGTCCCGGCTTCTACAATACGCTTGAAATTTTCCAAAGGAAACTTGGAATCCACTGGCACCAGAGCCGCCCCAAGCTTGATCACGGCGTCAACCTTCTCGCCGCTGCGAAAACTGTGTTGGATGGAAAAATGATGAAGGGGCAAAATCTGCGTCAACAAGTCTTCCAAGAAGAACTCGCCCAGCCCTCCTCGCAACTTTGGCGCGCGCAGGATTTCCTGCAGCGAGGCGATGTCTTTCCCGACTTCGTAAATTTTGCGGTTCGCCTCTTCGAGTCCCCCCAGACTTTTTTGCACATGACCGACGACCCGGGCGGCGTTATCGAGCCTTTCGCCGAGACTCTGCTGCGTCTTTTGCAACATTTCGCCGTTTTCTTTCAGTCGCTCGCTCATGTGACCGAGCATCTGGCCCAGCTGTTGCTGAATGAGTTGCGTGCTGTTATCCAAGACTTGGCCGAATTGCACTCGGAGTTGATCGATCTGCTGCTGCATCAACAGCATGGATTGGTCCTCGGGTTTGTGTTGCATGAGAGTCTGGAGACGGTTTAACAAAAACCAACCGACGCCAAGCAACCCAAGGAAAAAAACCAGGATGAGTGAGAGCGGGTTTATATATTCCACGACATCCGACAGCGGAGTCAGAGCAGCCGCACCGCGTATTCGAGAATTTCGCTCAGTTTGCGGATTTGAGTCGCTCGTATAGAACGCTCTTCAATCGGCGAGACGAAATAATCGTCGAGACTTTTTTTGAGGTTCCACTCTAATAACTGCACGCATTGTTCCATGCTGACTTTCTCGGAGCGCCGGCGCCGTGCCTGGTGCAGTTCTTCGAGTTGGATGAGTCGCCCCATACAGTTGCTACAATATGGACGAGCGGGCGAAATTGTCAAGGGCTGGAACGGGAAACGAGAGGCTCTTGCTGCGTGATACAATGCATAGCGCCCAGGCCGGCCACCACGGCGATCGAGGATAACGCGATGACTTTCCTTCGAGGAAAAAGTTCCTGCAAGATACCGATAGCTTCGGCGTCTTTCGGATCATCAAACACCGGAACGAGGACGATGTCGTTGGCGATGTAAAAGTTTGCGTAACTGGCAGGCAAGCGTGAGCCCTGGTACAAAACCGGGTCGGGACAGGGCAAAGACACAATGGACAATTTTTTTCCATCCTGATCCCTAGCGCATTGCAGACGCTCGTAGTTTTCCTGCAGCGGGCCGTAGTTTTCATCCCTCGTGTCGGACGCAACAAGACAAACCACGGTGGTGGGGTTGACGAATCTCGCAATGTCGTCGATGTGGCCGTCGGTATCGTCTCCAACAATCCCCTCTCCTAACCAGATCACGTGGCCAACTCCCAGTGTATCCTTAAGAAACTCTTCGATTCCGGCCCGGTTCAATAGAGGGTTGCGATTTTTGTTCAACAAACATTGTTCCGTCGTGAGGCAGGTGCCGCGGCCATTGACCTCGATGGAACCTCCTTCCAGGACGAGTTTATGCTCGAAGACCGGAATTTCGAGCAGCGATGCAATTTCTTTAGCTATTGCGTCGTCGGTTTCGTAGGCCCGGTATTTTCCGCCCCAACCATTAAATATCCAATCGTTCATCGCCAGAGGTTCCGCTTCCGTATTTCGGGTAACGAAAGTCGGGCCATAATCTCTCATCCAGACATCGACGGTAGGTATTTGCAGTATCGATACGTTTTCCATATGGGCGCGGGATTGCGTGAGTCGTTGTGATACTTTTTGCCGGTTGGTTGCATCACTCACCAGGAGATGGACTCGCTCATATAGCGACAAGACTCGAATCATCTCGACCCAGACTTCCTGGACCTCTTCCAACCGCTCAGGCCAGGTCTCCCGGTTGTGAGGCCAGGAGAGCCAGGTGGCTCTATGCTTCTCCCACTCGGCGGGCATCGAGTAGCCAAGGGAACGAGGGGTATGCCCCGACCCTGTGCGAAAAGTATAATCACCCATCGATGGAGAGACCTATGAGCCGCCGCGGGGAGCCTTGTTTCCAATTGGCGATTTTTCGAGAAAGCGCGAATGGAGCGACCCGTAGGCGTCGATACGCCGGTCGCGCAGAAAGGGCCAGCTTTGACGCGTCTCTTCGATCCTTCGAAGATCGCACTGGGCGATAAGAATTGCCTCTCGATCTCCCCCCTGGACGACAATTTCCCCTAAAGGGCCGGCGACAAAGGAATGGCCCCAGAACTTTAGTTTCCCTTCTCGTCCCACCCGGTTGACCGAGGCGACGTACACCCCGTTTGCAACGGCGTGAGAGCGCTGCATCAATTCCCACGCTCCCCGTTGATGCTGTGCAACGGTGCGTGGCTCGTTGGGGATCCAGCCGATGGCTGTTGGATAAAAAAGGATCTCCGCTCCGGAAAGCGACGCAAGCCGCGCCGCCTCCGGAAACCATTGATCCCAGCAGACGAGAGCCGCGATTTCGGCGTAACGTGTCTTGAAGCTCGGAAAACCCAAATCTCCCGGGGTGAAGTAGAATTTTTCGTAGTACAGCGGATCGTCGGGAATATGCATCTTGCGATACTTACCCGCAATGGAACCGTCCGCATCGATAACCACCGCCGTATTGTGGTAGATCCCCGCTGCCCGTTTCTCAAAAAGCGACGCGACGATGACGATGTTTTTGTCTTTTGCCAATTGTCCCAAGGCTTCGGTGCTGGGCCCCGGTATGGATTCCGCCAACTTAAAATTACGCGTGTCTTCACGCTGGCAAAAGTAATGCGACCGAAAAAGCTCCTGCAGGCAAATGATTTGCGCGCCTTTTTTCGCCGCCCCGGCGATTCGTTCTAGCGCCCTGGCCAGATTGGCGTTCGAGTCCTCCTCCGCGCTCATTTGGATCAGGCCCAGCGTTACCTTGTTTCGTGTACGCTTAAGCGCCATTTTTAATATTTCCGCTCACCATTACCCGCACCGACATGGATCGAATGGTGGCCAATGAGGCACCGATTCGTTGGCCGCGGTTACACGGGTTTGTCCCTTGGGCTTGGCGCAACATAATCGGTCAAGATATCTCTTAAGAACTCCTTGGTAGTGACGCTCTCACGATTTAGCCGTGGGCGCGACAAAACTCCAGCAAGCGATCACAGACATTGCGCGTGGTTTGCTCCGGCGGCATGACATTCCAAAACTCTCTGTTGGGGAGGCACTCCCTCAAATAGTGAGCTCCCGAAGTGGCGTGGGATGGATCGTCGCCCGGAATGATCAACGCCGGCGCTTTGATCCCGAGGATTTCCTCCGGCTCTGCGCCCGTTGCCGTATCCCGGTCGAACATGCCACGTGACGTCGTAGCGACGATCCCAAGATAGCGCTCCGGATCTTGACTCAAGAACCGCTCCGCGAAGGCGTTGTCCCGCGCGATGTCAGCCGCCCACGGACCGGCTTCTGGATCGGCCCAAAAATTCTTTCCTCCCCGCGCGCGGTCGACGACCCCCTGAATCCCATTGGCCTTAACGAACTGGTAATGCCGTTGAAAGCGATCCAGACTATTGACCTTCCAGCGGTATCCCCCCACGGGCCAGTGGAGCAGCAAGCCGCGGGTCGTACTTGGATAATGTACGGCGAAGGCCAGCGCCACCGAACAACCCATACATCCCCCCATGATGTAGGCCGAGTCGATCTTCAAATAATCCAGCAGCCCTTTCGCTTGGCGCGTGTAACTCGCCCAGCCGAGCCGCTCTACCCGCCCGCCGGAGCGGCCGCACTCGCGCCGATCGTATACGACCACGGTGTGTTCCGCTGCCAGCGCTTCCAGAGCGTTGATCCCGGTCCAGGCGCTGGCGATGCGCCATTTCTCAATCGTCGCGTCAAAACCCCCAGGCGCACACATCAGAATGGGCGACCCTGACCCCATCGTTTCGTAATAAACTTCAAGCTCCTCGATAATGGCAGTAGCCATATGAGTTCTCCTTGACTCCTGGACATCTCAAATCGTGACACGTAAGATCTAGCACGCTACGCAATTAGAAGAAAGATTACGCCGACATCTTTTGTGGAGGTCCATTTCGTGAGTCACAAAGCCGCTGGAGAAAAATTTACCGATCTGCTCGATGTCATGGCCCGGTTACGAGGCGACGGGGGTTGCCCTTGGGACAAAGAGCAGACTCATGTTTCTCTCAAGCCCTGCCTTCTCGAGGAGACCTATGAGCTTCTCGAAGCGCTGGATGGGGGCGATGTAACTACATTAAAGGAAGAATTGGGCGACCTCTTGCTCCAGGTCGTTTTTCACAGTCAGATCGCTTCCGAAGAGAATCAATTTACCGCCGAGGCAGTCGTATCGAACCTAACGGAAAAACTGATTCGGCGTCACCCCTATGTTTTTGCCGGCGAGCCGCTGCCGCAAGACCCCGCCTCGGTTTTGAAACAACGGCTTAAGATCAAGGCGAAAGAGAAAGACGGATCAGGGTCCTCCTTGGGCGATATTCCGCAAGCCATGCCTGCACTGGCGCGCGCCCAACGCATTACGGAGCGAGCTTCCCAGTTAGGCTTTGACTGGCCGGACATCGAGCCGGTGTGGAAAAAGGTCGAAGAAGAGATACAGGAACTCAAGGCGGCGGCGCTAACCGGTGATAAAATTCGAAGCGGAGAAGAAATGGGCGATCTCTTGCTCTCCCTAGTCAACCTGGCCCGCTTCTTTGACCTTCAAGCCGAGGATGTCTTGGCCAAGTCGATTGACAAATTCACTCGGCGCTTCAATTACATCGAAATAGGATTAAAGAAAACCAACCGGAGCTTAGGGGCGGCATCCCTCCAGGAAATGGATACGCTCTGGGATGAAGCCAAGGAATTGGAGCGAAAATCATAGGTCCTTCGATGGCAAAACGCGAGATCAAGCTCGTGCTTCTCGATGCGGCAACCTACGGGGACGCCTCCTTAGTGCCATTAACCAACCGTTGGAGCTGCACCGTTCACCAGGTCACGAGTCCTGTGGAAACCCTTCAACGCCTGGCGGGGAACGAGGTTGTCGTAACCAACAAAGTGGCCATCGACGGCGCTATGCTGAGCGCCGCCGCGCAGGCGCTAAAACTGATCGCGGTAGCAGCCACGGGCACCGACATTATCGATAAAGATGCCGCCGCTCGACAAGGCATCAAAGTATGTAATGTTCCCGGCTATGCGACACAATCGGTGGCGCAATTTACTCTTGCCCTGATCCTGGAGCTGGCAACCCGTTTGGGCTCTTACGGAAAAGCCGTGCGCGGCGGCGCCTGGCAGAAAAGTTCCGTATTCACCTTTCTCGATTTTCCAAGCATCGAGCTCAGGGGAAAAACGCTCGGCATCATTGGTTACGGCAACATCGGCCGGGCCGTTGCGGCAATGGCTCAAAGTATAGGCATGGAGATTATGATCGCGGCCCGCCCCGGATCTTGCGAAACGACCCCTTGCGGCCGCGTCTCACTGGAGGATTTGTTTCGCCGCGCCGACGTCATAACACTGCATTGCCCACTTACGCCGCAAACGAAATGCTTGATCGATCGGGACAGCCTCGCCTTAATGAAGCCGAGCGCCTTTTTGATCAACACGGCGCGCGGCGCTTTGATCGATGAAACGGCATTGATTGAGGCCTTGCGCGCCAAGAGGTTGGCGGCGGCAGCGTTGGACGTCATCTCCCGTGAGCCGCCGCCGCCGGATCACCCGATCATCCAAGCCGCTAGCGAGCTGGAAAATTTATTGGTCACGCCGCACACGGCATGGAGCGCGCGCGAATCGCGGCAACGTTTGATTATGGAGGTGACCGATAATATTGCGAGCTTTTTTGAGGGCAAGCCGAAAAATTTGGTCTATTAGAAAGGCACGTCGTCATCCATGGAAGGCTGCCCACCCGCCCCCGTTTCATCGGCGCCGGAGGTCTCCCCTTCCGGCGCCACACGGGTGCCGCCGCCACCACCTAAAAATCGAATTCGTTGGGCGACAATCTCGGTGATGTAACGTTTATTGCCGCTCTTGTCGTCGTAGCTTCGCGAGCGGATACTCCCCTCGACAAAAACCTGTCTGCCCTTAGCCAGATACTGACCGCAGGTCTCTCCCTGCTTGCCCCAGACGATGATATTGTGCCACTCGGTCCGCTCCTGACGATTGCCCTCCGCATCCGTCCATACCTCGGAGGTTGCAATCGGAAATCGCGCCACCGCTTTGCCGTTATTGGTGAAGCGCACTTCAGGGTCTTTACCCAAATTCCCGATGAGGATCGCTTTGTTAACGGACATGGACGCCTCCGGAGTGTGAGAGATCGAATGCCTAGAATAAAAACGTTTTTACCTTAGCTCCGGCTTTTAGCGGAGTCAACAAGAAATCAATCGGCCTGCGATCCGCACCGAGCCCTATTCTTTCACTCGAAAAACGGCTCTCCTATTCTTCAGAACCTGAGCCGCATCTATCATCTTCCGCGCGATTTTCGGGCGGTGGAGGGAGGCTTCCAAAATACGGCTATTTTGTCCAATTCTTCCTGTCCCCTAGATATTAAGCTTTTTTACTCCGGTAGTTCGACAGTCACATCACCCAAAAATCCGCGCGACACCCCCCAACCTGTCCCCTGTCTTGCGTTCATCATTTCGAGCATCCACTCCTCGTTCTCCGATTTTTCGCTCAATTGTTCCTTGCCGGATAAGACTTTTACCCGATCCGTGCCGCAAATCGCCTCTGTGTAGTCATGTCGCAGGGGTTAGCCGTTTTGGCTCACCGAAACAAGTATCGTCGTACCCGGCGCGACTTCGAAATACCGTCCGGCCGGCGCAAACGTCACTTTCGGCATCGCCTATGCCGCCATGCTCTTGATGCGCTCAATGGCTTCATTGATCAACCAGTCCGGCGTCTCATTGGCCCCGATGATGCCCACTTTCTCTTTTCCTCGCAGCCATTCGAGTCTGAGATCTTCCACTTTTTCGATTTTATGCACGTGCGGATTGAAGGCGCGGGCAACCTCGAGCATGCGGTTAGTCATTCCCTCAGTCCAACCGAAGATAATGATCGCATCCACCTGCCGGGCGAGCTTTTCGACTTCTGGTAGACGTTGCAGTGAATCGATACAGGCTGTGTTTCTGATCTGCACATTGGCAAAACGCTCGAGAATTCGCGCCATAATTTTCTTGTAGCTTTCTAGCCAGAAGGTTGTTTGCACGATCACGCCAATAGGCTCGAAGCGGGTGAGACATATCGAATTGACATCTTCTTCGCGCTCGACAATAAAGACTTCTTTCCCTTTGCTTTCCGCGATTCCCTGAAGCCTTGGTATCCCATGATGCGTTCGACTGCTTAAAACCACCAGGTGACATCCGGACTGAAGCAGCTCGAGTTCCGCCTCTTCCTGCTGTGTGACAAAGGGACAGGTAGCGTCGGCCAGCAAGGTAAGACCCTTCTGACGCGCCTTTTCCCTCACTTCGGGCGGTGCGCCTCGCACCCCATAGATCAGCTTTTCTTCCGCGTCTATCGATTCCAATTCGCTGGTAGAGCGAATCCCTTGCTCTCCCAAGCCCTCTTTCTTGAAAGCGATAAAATCAAGATCGGGCCTGAGCGACCAGACCGCCAGACCCTCGCCGTATTTTGCAACCATTTTCTGATGAATAGCGCCAGCGCGATGAACCCCGACGCATAACCCGCTCGGTGGAATTCCTTTGATATTGCTTAATTCGCCTTTTAGAATTTCCATGAGAATTTCTCCCTACGCGAGCGGAGACAGCGTCTCTAGTTTCTACATTCGAAAATCACGTCGGTTGATGAACCCCATAGACTCTTTGTCTTTAGCGTAACTGCCATAGATCGGGCAGCTTCACGGAACAACCATTGATTGGAACCATTACTGACTATACTAACAATTTGGCTAATCAACAATGCATCTTCCGCAATGCCACATCTCAATTCTCCTTGAGAAATGCTTTGCGGGTATTGGGCGTGACTCTATATAAACCAGGCAATGATTTTCTTATCACATTCAATCTGCCGAACATCGACTTTGAGGATGCTCCACCCTTGCATTCCAGTGTCAGTATCAGACTCCTCGGTGGGCCGCCGAGATTTGAGGCAATAAGTGAATTAAATTATAAAATACCGTTATAGGGCTGTGATATATTAGTGAGGCGCCTCATCGCGTTGCTTTTTGGCCAGCCGTGAATTAATATAGTTTAAGTTTTTCGGCAGATTATTTACTCCAAGCTTTTATCCATCTTCATGTCTTATGTCTTAAAGCTGGTTGTGACCGTTGCGGTCACCGTGCCAGCAGCGCTTTTAACCATCATCTTCGGGTTCTTCGATCCCTACGGTAAATTCGTCTACGGCATCACAAGATTTTGGGTTTGGACGATCCTGACCGCAGGGGGTGTTACCGTAAAACTAATGGGCCTTAACCGCATCGACAAAAAACAACAATATGTTTTTATGGTGAACCATCAAAGCAACCTCGATATTGCGGTTCTCATCCAGGCACTATCGGCTTTTCAGCTACGGTGGATCGCCAAACGGGAGCTTCTCTGGGTGCCATTCTTTGGCTGGGCTCTCTGGGCCGCGAAGCATATCACTGTGGACCGGGATAATCTTTCCGACGCCGTTAAAAGCTTGAAAAGAGCACAAAAAAGAATGAAAAGCGGCATCTCTCTGGTGATTTTTCCCGAGGGCACCCGCGGCGGCACCGGCAACCTGTTGCCGTTTAAAAGAGGTGGCTTTCTGCTCCCGCTCAAGGCCCAGACTCCCATCGTACCGGTGACGATCCGCGGCAGCGGGGCCATATTGCCGAAAGGCGATTGGCGCCTTCGACGTGGAACCGTCGATGTTGTCATCGATGAACCTGTCGCCGTGACCGATTATCGACCCGGGAACCTGGGAGAGTTGGCGGAGCGCGTGCGGGAAATCATCGCGAAAAATCTTCGCCCCATCTCCCAAGTCGCAACAGAAAGGGGCGCTCAAACGATGGCGGCCAGTACCAAGCTGGAGACAACAGCGCAGAGTTAATCATGGGAGCTGTAAGAATCATTCCTCTCGGCGGTCTGGGCGAGTTTGGCCTCAATATGATGCTCGTCGAGCACGAAGATTGCGCCATCGCCATCGATTGCGGCTTGATGTTTCCGGGAGCGGATCTGTTGGGCATCGATTTGGTGATTCCTGATGTGAGCTATTTATTAGAAAATAAAGGGAAGCTAAAGGGGGTGGTATTGACCCACGCCCACGAAGACCATGTCGGTGCTCTTCCTTATCTGCTCAAGCATTTTTCCGTGCCGATCTTCGGCACGCGCCTGACGCTCGGCCTACTGAAGAATCGACTGAAAGAGCACGACCTCGAGGATACCGCGGATATCCGCGAGATCACCGCCGGAGAGCCCTGGGAAATCGCTCCGTTTCAGATTGAAGGAATTCGCGTCACCCACAGCCTGATGGACTGTCTCGCACTGGCCATTGAAACCCCCATCGGTACGATCATTCACACCGGCGATTTCAAGATCGACAACACCCCCATGGAGGGTGAGATGTTCGATTTTCAGAGATTTGCCGCCTACGGTGAAAAAGGCGTGCTCCTGCTTTTGTCGGATTCGACAAATGTCGAACGTTCCGGCTATACGCCGTCGGAGCGGGAAGTGGGAAAACAGCTCGACCAGATATTCCAGGAAAGCACGGGGAAGGTCCTCGTATCCACTTTTTCGTCGAGCATTCCCAGAATACAGCAGGTCGTCGAGATTTCCGAGCGCTCGGGACGTCGGGTGGTTTTAAGCGGGCGCAGCATGATTCGCAATAGCCAGGTTGCCGCCGAACTGGGATATCTTCGCTTGCCCCGGAGTTTCATGCTTGAGAGCGAACGCTGGCAGGAACTGCCTTCCGACAGGCTAACCTTCCTTACCACAGGTAGCCAGGGCGAACCGCTCTCCGTACTCCATCGAGTGGCATTGAATGATCACAAGACCATCAAAATCGAGTCCGGAGACACCGTCATCCTCTCCTCCAAATTTATACCGGGTAACGAAAAAACCATCTCCAATCTCATCAACCATCTGTACCACCGCGGTGCGGAGGTGCACTATGAGAGGGTCTCGGAGGTTCATGTATCAGGTCACGCCAGCCAGGAGGAATTAAAGACCATGCTCCAGCTCACCCGCCCACGCTATTTTGTGCCCATTCACGGCGAGTATCGCCATCTGGTACGGCACCGCCGCCTGGCGCAGGACGTCGGAGTACCGCAAGAAAATTGCTTTATCCTGGAGGACGGCGATGTCTTGGAGCTTACCGCCCACAGCGCCCGCAAGACAACGCCCATCGCCATCGGTCGTGTCTTCGTCGACGGCAAGGGGGTCGGTGATGTGGGCGACGTCGTCATACGTGACCGCCGCCATCTGTCCGAAGACGGCATGGTGCTCGCCGTCATGGCGATACACCAACAGTCGGGAGAACTCGTGGCCGGACCGGACCTGATCTCGCGCGGCTTCATGCGCGAGGAAGAGGGCGAGGAAATCCTCGAACAGGCGAGGACAGTGGTTTTAGAAACGGTAAACGGAATGAGCCGAGAAACTCGCGCCGACCCTCTGGAGTTAAAAGAAGAAGTGCGCAAAGCGTTGCGGCGCTATTTTCGTAAGAGACTCGAACGCCACCCAGTGGTCTTGCCGTACATCATCGAGACTTAGCGGTTGCGCAGGATCTTGCACTGATCATGGAAAACAGCCGTTTGAATAGAGAAATTTGGGGAGTGATGATCGGTTTGAGCGCGCTCCTGATTACCATAAGTTTGTTTTCCTACGATGTCCGGGACCGCTCCTTCAACACGCCTTCAGGCGCTGTCGATACCAGCAATTGGGGCGGATTTGTCGGCGCCTTTCTTGCCGATGTCCTGCTTCAAGGGCTCGGACTGGCGTCCTATCTTTTACCCCTGTTTCTCGTCATTGCCGCGGCGCAACTGTTCCAGACCGGATATAAGGGTCTAGCGACGGTGAAAGCGACGGGTTGCGGCCTGTTGCTCATCAGCACTACAGTGCTGCTGAATATTTTTATCGACACCGAAAGGGCCCGAGACGCCGGTGGCATCGTCGGCGGCTTCTTGGAGGAAAGCGTACTGGTGCCGTTATTCGGCCGCATTAGCGCAACGTTGATCGCTGCCGCGATCTTGCTGTTGTCATTTATGCTTCTTACCCAACATTCCCTTTTTGACCTGCTGCGGCGTGGGCAAAAATATACGGCCTTGTTTAAAAAGTCGCTGGCTTCTACCATCAACAATCGCCTCAAAGAGTGGCGCGAGAAAAAACCCAAGGGAGAAAATACCAAGAAAGAACGGCGCGATTTCATGCCCCCGCCCATCGTGCTGAAAGAAGAGCTACGAGAGGAAACGGGCAAAAAACTCGCCAAAAAGCCGCTCCCGATGCAGGAACAGTTCAAACTTCCGGAAATCAACCAGGGCTACAAGCTCCCACCCACCGCATTATTGGACCCGCCCGAGGGTGAGCAGTTAAAAATCGATAAAGAGACCCTGCAAGCCAATTCGCTGATTTTACAAAAGAAGCTCGCGGACTTTGGTGTCGACGGCGAGGTGGTGACCGTGCGCCCGGGTCCAGTAATCACCATGTATGAGTTCAAGCCGGCGGACGGGGTCAAAGTGCGACGCATCGTGCTATTGGCTGACGATCTTGCGATGGCACTGCGCGCCGTCAGCGTCCGTATCTTGGCGCCGATTCCCGGCGAGTCCGTTGTCGGTATTGAGATTCCGAATCCGCGGCGCGAAATGGTATTGCTCAGAGAAGTCGTGGAGAGCGAAGCCTACCAAAGCGCCGACTCCAAACTTACTCTTGCCCTTGGCAAAGATATCGGTGGCGGGCCATTTGTCACCGATCTGGCGCGGATGCCGCACCTGCTGGTCGCGGGCGCCACAGGAACCGGCAAATCGGTTTCCATCAACGCAATGATCTTGAGCATTCTCTATAAATCGACTCCCCAGGACGTCAAATTCATCATGGTCGATCCCAAGATGCTCGAACTGACGATTTATGAGGATATTCCTCACTTGCTCGTTCCGGTGGTCACAGATCCTAAAAAAGCCGCGGCCGCGCTATTTTGGGCAATGGATGAAATGGACCGGCGCTATCGTCTAATGAGAGACAAAGGAGCGCGCAATATCGACAACTACAACCGGGCGCTGGAAAAAGAAACGGCGAGTAAAAAAGGAGTCATCGAATTGACCGAGCCCCAGACCCCAAAAGACAATGCCCGGCCTGGCGCCGATCTCGACCAAGAGGCTCCCCTGATGCATGAGAGGCTCCCGCGCATCGTGATCGTCGTGGACGAACTAGCCGATCTGATGATGACCGTCGGAAGAGACATCGAAGAATACATCACCCGCCTGGCGCAGAAGGCCCGGGCCGCTGGAATCCATTTAATACTGGCGACCCAGAGACCCTCCGTGGATGTGATCACCGGCCTTATTAAGGCCAACTTTCCGGCGCGGATTTCATTTCAAGTGACCTCAAGGGTCGACTCCCGCACGATATTGGACTCCATGGGGGCGGAAAAACTTCTGGGTAGCGGCGATCTGCTGTACCTGCCGCCGGGAACGGCGCGGCTGACAAGGGTGCATGGCGCTTTTGTGTCCGATCAGGAAGTGCGCAAGGTGATGACTTTCATCAAAGAGCAGGGACGGCCGCATTACCGACCGGAGGTCTTCGAAGTTAAGAAAGATGTGGAGGCTGCCGGGGCCGATGAAGAGTACGACGAAATGTACGATCAGGCCATGGCCATGGTCACCGAAACCCAACAGGCATCGATCTCTATGATTCAAAGGCGATTGCGGGTAGGATACAATCGGGCGGCGCGCATGATCGAACAAATGGAGCGAGACGGGGTTGTCGGACCCGCGGATGGCGCCAAGCCAAGGGAAGTTTTTGCGAGGAAAATTGAAGCCTAATATGACACGCGCTGCGGTATCGATACTTCTCATCGTGGTCCTGTTCGGATACCCCCGAAGCTTTGCCGCAGAGAGCCCGAGCGCCGGGCCAATCGTCGACAGCCTGCAGAAGAGCTACGACTCGATGGCCGACTTCGTCACCGATTTCCGCCAAGAAACTGAAGTGAAGACGCTCAACCGCAACCTCAAGGCCTGGGGAAAACTATCCTTTAAACGCCCCGGCAAAATGCTCTGGCATTACGAAGAGCCAAAAGGACAGTTCGTGCTGGCGGATGGGACGCACCTCTACTTTTATCAGCCGGAACAAAACCAGATCATCAAAAGCCCGTTGAAAAACGCCTTCCGCTCCGATATTCCGCTTTCCTTTCTGCTCGGTTTAGGAAACCTGCGAAAGGATTTCAATCCCGTGTTGAAAACCACGGATGAGACCCAGCATATTTTACGCCTGGATCCAAAGAACGATTCGGGGGGAGTGGGCGAGATTCTTCTAGGGGTCAGCAAGGCCTCGTCCGAAATTCTTTGGGTTAGTGTACGCGATGCGGCTAGCAATCTTACGACCCTGCGTTTTTCCGCCCTGCGCAAAGGCATCGGTCTCAAAGACTCGTTGTTTACTCTCCAGGTTCCCTACGGCGCCGATATTGTGGAATTAGGCCAATGAAATTAAAAAAATTCGCTATCGTCAGCCTCGGCTGCGCCCGCAATCTGGTGGACTCGGAAGTGATGGCGGGGCTACTGCAACAATCCCGTTATCAACTGGTGGAGGAACCGGCGCAGGCGGACATTGTCCTGGTCAACACCTGTGGTTTCATCGACGCGGCCAAGGCGGAATCCATCGATACCATCGTCGAGCTGGGGCGGTTAAAAGCGGAAGGCAAGATCCAAAAGCTCGTGGTTGCGGGCTGTCTCTCCCAACGTTATCCGCAGGACCTTGGCAGTGAGCTACCGGAGGTGGATCTTTTCATCGGTACCGGCGAAGTTCCGCGCATCGCTGAAATTTTAAGAGAGAATGAAGTTAACCGCGACCAAAGACACTTTATCGGAATACCGACCTACCTCTACGACCATGCCACCCCTCGGCTCAGGACGACTCCCTCTTATAGCGCTTTTCTCAAAGTCTCCGAGGGCTGCGACCATAAATGCGCCTTCTGCATAATTCCCCAGCTGCGGGGACCCCATCGCAGTCGTCCCATCGACTCCGTGGTCAAAGAAGCCTCGCTCCTCGCCGCCGCGGGGGTCAAGGAGATTAACCTCATCGCCCAGGATCTAACGGCTTACGGACGGGAGCGCCGGGACGGAACGACGCTCCATGGTTTGCTCAGGCAAATGGATGAGGTTCCCAATCTTGTTTGGATCCGGCTTCTCTATGCTTACCCGAATTTCCTCGACCAACCGCTTCTCGACCTGATTCGTGAAAGTGTGAAAATTTGCAAATACATCGATATCCCGTTCCAACATGTCAACCGCCGGATGCTGCAAGCCATGAGACGGGGAAAAAGCGGCAGCGCCGTGCGCGAAGCGGTGGATAAGCTGCGCCAGGCCATTCCGGGGTTAACGCTCAGGACCACTATGATTGTCGGATTTCCCGGCGAAACGGAAGAGGATTTTAAAGAGCTTTTAAGTTTTGTCGAGGAAATTGGCTTCGAACGCCTGGGGGTCTTTAAGTATTCGGAGGAGGAGGGCACGGCGGCGGCGCGCATGGATGATAAAGTCCCGGAAGAGGAAAAGGAAAGACGTTGGCAGGAAATGATGGACCTGCAAGCGATAATCTCAAGAAAAAAGAATGAGGGCTTGATTGGAACCATCCAGAAGGTTATGATAGACGGCACCGAATTGGACTCCGGGATGCTCGTCGGGCGCACCCAGGCTCACGCGCCAGAAGTGGACGGTATCGTTTATGTGGGAAATTTCGACGCATCCGGCGAGGTAGACCTACCCCAGCCCGGAACCATTATGGATATCAAAATTACCGGCGCTTTAGATTACGATTTGATGGGTGAGAAAATTCATGCCTAAAACCGATCCCGACAAAGAAAAAAAAATGCGCAGAGATTTTCTGAAGCAAGCTACGGAAACATTGGACGAGACCAAACGACAGCTGCTGAAGGAAATGCAGGGCCGCGTCAAAGAGGAAACCGAAGGAGTCAAAGACGACGGGCGCGACACCTACGACCTGGCAAGCGATGAACGAGACCGCGAGATCAACTTCATCCTTAACGACCGAGAACGCGAAAAACTGCTTGCCATAGACGAAGCGCTGCAGCGCATCAAAGACAAGACCTACGGGATTTGCGAGACCTGCGAGGGCGAGATTCAGCTTGGACGATTGAAAGTGCTTCCGTTCACCCGGCTCTGCGTTAGATGCCAGGAGGAAAACGAAAGAGAAAGCAAGCGGCAGAAAACCTTGGAGAATGAGCGCAGCTATCGCAGGCTCGATGTTTCCGATATCGAAGAGGACGGTTTTTAACTGTTTGCGTGGAAATCAATCGCCGCCCTTGGCTGGGGTAAACTCAATCTTACTTAGAATATTCTTATCGCCCTTCTGAGTATACTCGACGACTGCGGACGATCCGAGGCCGATATCCGCCATTTTAGCGGCGCTTTCTTTAAGTTCGGTGACCTTTGTCTTTGGATTAAAATCGAGGGTCACTAGCTTACCATCCTTAGTCACCACGATCATATAATTTTTCTCGGTGTCCAAGAGACCGATATCGCCGGACACTTTTTCCACTTTGGCCTTCTCCGCCTTCTTTTCTTGCGCGACAACGGGGAACGATAGGACTATTCCAGCCAGCACCGCCAATCCACCGACTGCTCTTGAATGCAGTTTCATTTTTCTTATTCCTCCTGACTCACCTGTGTCGGTCGCGTCTCCACTATTCGCCCTTCGCCGGCTTGTATTGCAGATTGACCGCAATATTTTTGTCTTGGTCTTTAGTGTAGGTTACTACAGCCGAGGACCCGAGGCCGATATCCGTCATCTTGGACGGGGTCGGATTAATTTGGGTGACCTTCGTTTTCGTGTCAAAATCCACTGTGATGAGCTTGCCCTCCTTCGTCACCAAAATCATGTAGTTTTTCTCAAGATCGAGCAGGCCGACGTCACCGACCGCTTTGGTCGCCTTGGCCTTTTCCGGCGCTTTTTCCGCCGGCGGCGCCTTGGCTTTGGCTTTAGCTACAGGAGCGGGGACTGGAGCCGCGGGTTTGGCCGGCATGTCATCCTGAACCGCGCATGAAGACAGAAGAGTCATCACAGCGATAGCAAGCAAAGCCGTTCGCGTAAAAAAACCGTTCATCGGACCTCCCAAAAAGAAATATCTTTCCAAACGGTTATGATACTTATCTTGACAGGTTCATCATCTCAATACGCTTTTCGTAGTATTTTTAACCAGGCCAAAAGGGATGTCTGATGCGGTATCCGACTAGGGTATTAGGCAACAATCTGGGCAACAGATTGCCTGTTGGCATAACGACAAGTTTCGTATAGTTTACCCTCATACCCCAAAGGCCAAGGGAGAGCAGAGATGGAGCCCATTAAAGTCGTAATTGCCGACGACCATACACTATTCCGCGAAGGACTCAGACGGATTCTGTCCCTTGAAAAAGATGTTCTTGTTGTGGGCGAGACCTCCCGTGGGGATGAAGTGATCAAAGTTGTCGAACGCACCAAGCCCGATATTTTGCTCCTGGATCTCAAAATGCCAAAGGGGGATCTCGTTCAAAATCTCCTAGAGGTGAAAGAAAAAAATCCGGCGACTAGAGTGCTCATTCTCACCGCCTATTCCGAGGACGAAAATGTCTTAAACGCGGCCAAGGGCGGCGCGCGGGGTTACGTGCTCAAGGGGATCGATTTCCCGACGCTGCTCCAGGCGATAAAAACACTCCATAAAGGGGGAATATGGATCGACAGGGAGCTTCCGTCGGCGGAGGCATTTGAGGAAATTGCCCAGGACCAGCGCGTTCATATTAGCGATGTCGCGGATAGCGAGGCTATCGCTAGTCTGACCAAGAGAGAAATAGAAATTTTGCGACTTGTAGCTGAGGGACTAACAAACGAGGAAATCGGCAAGAAAGTATTCATCAGCGAAAAAACCGTCAAAACTCATTTGACTAACATATTTGACAAACTCAAGGTCAACAATCGTTTCAAAGCGGCGCTTATGATTATGGGACATTCGAGCGAATCAAGTTCATCATCCGCCGCCGGCCGCGGCAAGAGTCAATAAGTTAGGCGCAATATTAAAAATTGACGCAAACTGAGAAAACGTTCGACTAAAGTTATGCAGATATTAGGCACAGCGGTACCGGCATGATGACTCCCCAAGATCAGTGGCTGTTGCAAAAAGAGAAAGTTTTGGCCTGGCTCAGGGTCGGCTTTGCCCTCGTTGCCTTAGCGCTGGTGCAGTATAATCCGACAAGGGTCATCCATTTTCCGCTGTTATCCTACGCCTCCCTCGGCTCTTTCTTAGCTTACAGCCTTGTGGTTCTTTATCTAGCTCGCCGCGAGACGACTCATTCAAAAAAAACCGGCATCGCCACTACCTGTTTAGATGTAATCTGGGTCTCCCTCGTTGTTTTTTCTACCGGCGGAACCGCCACGCCTTTTTTTGTTTATTATTTTTTTCCCATTATCACCGCATGTTCTCGATATGGCATCAAAGGCGGGGTAAGCGTAGCCATAGCCGAAATCGCAATTTATGGATTCATTCGATACAATTATGACTGGGAAGGTTGGCTCGGTATCGATCGCTTCATTGTCCGTAGCATCTATCTCGTCGTTCTGGCATATATCTTCGGCTTTTTAAGCGAGTTTGAAAAAAAGCAAAACCAGAAGCTCCTCGCGCTGTCCAAAACTGCCGGGCAGGCGGCTACATTCGATGAGCGGCGGCGGATTACCCGCGAGCTCCATGACGGCCTGCTCCAGACGTTAGCCACCCATCTGCTGCGCCTCGAGGGCTGCCGGAAACATTTGTTGGAGTCCCCCAATCAGCTCGAAAAGGAACTCCGCTTGATCGAGCACGACACGCGCAGCTCCATGAAGCTTATTCGAGAATTTCTTGCAGGTAAAGAAAGTCAGTCTTTCCCACCGGGAATGTTGCTGGAATACCTGCGAGGGGATTTAAAGTTTTTGCGTGACGGGTTAGGCATGCAGGTGACGCTAGAAACCGAGCCTCAAGAGTTAGACATACCGGAATCTCTGGAACACGATCTCTACTATGTCTTGCGGGAGGGATTGATGAATATCATGCGCCATTCACAGGCCTCTCAGGTGGCGATCACTATTAAGCAGACCGACACCGACCTCCATTGTCTGTTGAAAGACGACGGTGTCGGGTTCGCCAAGAACGAGAGCGGCAACGGATCGGGAATGGGCCTGGCGTCTATGAAAGAGCGGGTTGAAAAATTAAGGGGAGAACTCGCTTTAGAGTCTTCCCCCGGGAAAGGGACCGAAATTGATTTCGTTTTACCGCTCAACGCGGACCCTCGGGACGGGGAGACTGCGAGAGTGTGACGGCAAGAGTTTTGTCGATTGTCACCAAAACCGATAGGAAAAATTTTGGCAACCCGGCAATCCTCAGCCACCCGTCAAGCGCGGCGAATCAATCCCCTGTCTTTGCTGGCACAAACTCAATGGCGGTTAAATAGTTCTTATCGCCTTTCGTTATAAACTGCACCGTCGCTGCAGACCCGAGACCGATATCGGACATCTTGGCTTTGCTCTCTTGCAGCACCGTAACCTTGGTCTTCTGGTTGTAATCGATCGTCACCAGCTTGCCTTCCTTGGTGACAACGATCATGTAATTTTTTTCGATATCTAATAGGCCTATGTCCCCTGAAACTTTCTCCGCTTTTGCCTTTTCCGCCTTTTTTTCCTGGGCGAGCACGGGAACAGCCATCATCAGCAGCGTTACCATGCAGAATAAAATCCTAAATTGTGCTTTCATCGCATCATTCCCCCTCATAGGCAAGTGAATCAAAGTTGAACCCAGGTCTGGATTAATTTCCGCCCTTAGCGGGCCTGTACTCGATACCGGACGCGACGTTTTTGTCTTTCGCCCGGGTATAGGTTACCGTCGCTGAAGAACCTAAACCGATATCGCCGATTTTACCGGGGGTCGGCGTTACCTTGGTCGTCTTGGTCTTATTGTCAAAATCCAAAGTAATGAGTTTGCCCTCCTTGGTAACGATAATCATGTAATTCTTCTCAGTATCCAAAAGCCCCACATCTCCCCGCGCTTTCTCCACCTTCGCCTTTTCAGGGGCCTTGGCCACAGGAGCCGGTGCAGCGGGCGCCGCCGGCTTGGCGGGCATCTCTTCCTGAACGGCGCAGGACGAGAGCGCGAACAGCCCTGCAATTGTTACAACATTCGTAACGACGAAAACCTTATTCATTGAGTCCTCCCGTTGATATCCGACTTTAGTGTCAGGATTGATAATGCTAAAGTCCTATACTTTAACTACTGTCGGATTGTCAAGCTGTTTGACCGGCGTTCAAAACCAATTTACAACCCTTTGGGAATTGTTGGATCTGTAAATCTTGAACATCGGAATCGTTATTTGCGATTCATGAATGTTGCCCGCCTAGTCCGAAGCTCCGGCTAAGAGCGACCGGATCTTAAGTTCTTAGATCTCTCGCTGCGAGATTTACAATTGGGGCTTGACGGTGCCCAAATCGGTTGATACCCCAATTAATTGACAATCTCCGCGGTGAACTCATCGTGGCTTTCACGGGGCGCCCGATATTGACATCTTCCATTCCAGCAGACGGCGCGCGAAATTCAAATCGAGCCAAATTGTCAACCTACTCTAGCCGGATCGCTCTTGAAACGCCCCTTGCAGACCCCCACGAGGAGCACAAGCAAACAATAATTTTTATAGCGGGCCCTTCTCACAATAGATAAACAAAAAAAGGGAGCCATGAGTGGCTCCCTTTTTTGGCTGTCAACCTGTAAGACTCAACCTAGAACGTGTACCTCCAGTTGAGCATCACATCCACCCAGTCTCCGCCCTTGCCGCGACAGTCCGCCGTCGAGCAACCAACCCGGTGTATCCCCAGATTCTGCCCGGTGCTGAATCTCCCGGTGCGCAGGTTGGAGGCATCATACCACAGTATGCTCGTCCCGATGCTCATCCGCGGCGCTATGAAATACCACAAG
>Ga0187893_10000562_pt1 | contig 95927 bp, 79 predicted proteins | sample MA1701074metaG_FD_139574 | JGI IMG/M metagenome (GOLD analysis project Ga0187893, IMG submission 139574) | White microbial mat communities from a basaltic lava cave in the Kipuka Kanohina Cave System on the Island of Hawaii, USA - MA170107-4 metaG ... | reverse complement strand
TCGTTTCAGCCCTCTCTTCACGCCTTCCGTCCGCAGCACCCGCGGCGTTGTCGCAGCATCCCACGCCGTCGCACCCGGACAGTCGCGTCTAAACTTGACAGGTTCACACCATATCAGTGGACTACCCTGGGTAAGTCGCGGCTCCGGACATGCCGGGAACGGCGGGAAACTCTTTCTATAGTCGAACAGACCTCGGGGAAGCCTCTGACTGCATGAGAGATCCCTGTTTTGGGCGAAAGGTTGGCGCAACTGCTGTCGAGAGTTGACGACCGGGAAGCAGACCGTCGCAGCGTTCGAGGCAGTAGGGAGCGGCATCGGGCACGGTAGCAATCACTCTGCCCGGGCCGCGCTGCATGGTGCCCCGGATCATGGCCGTGGCCGAGAGCACCTGAAACGGCTTGAACTCGAACCACGGGTCCGGCCTTTCTGCGAGATCCGGCGCCGCTTTCTCTGGGAACTCCAGCAGCAGCGATTCGCGATCGGCGACACTGTACTCGCCTTGGTAGTACCAGGTTTGCAGGACCAACTCACCTGGCGCGGGGCCATCCGCCGGGAACGGACCCCCGCGGAGGGAAATGATGGGGATCTGGGACAGCGATGTGCCGCTGGAAACACTGCGCACATTCCCTTCGGCATAAAGGAATTCGCGGCCCAGTCGCCGGCCCTGCAGGTTGAACTCGTTGGGCGATATGGCTGCGTCAATTTCGCCGATTTTCGAAGGGTACCCGAAGGTCTCCCTGCCGAGGGTTACGTCGCCGTCGATGGTTGTGATATGCGACAAGGCGTACCAACCCTGCTCATCGCCGGCGAAACATTGTGCCAGCAGCCAAGCCTCGAAGAACGGCACCGGAGAAATGTCGCTCGTTTCGACGCGCAGCCCGAAGACCCGCAGCGAGGGGCGATTGCTGATCTTGCATTCCGCCGGCAGGGCGGGGCGCAGGGTTTCCGGACTTACCGCCATGCGAATATCGATCAAATCGAAAGAACTAAGGCGCAGCTCGCTTCTGCCGCGATAGGATTCGATCTCCGTGGGCTGAAGCTGGAATGCGGAAGCCGTATCGCGCCAGCCTGCCGGCCGCCAGGGATCCCCTTCGGAAATGGGCCGGCCGTAGTTGTGCATCGCGAACGGTGTGAACCCAGTCCTGTCTACCTTTGTGAGTAACGCTGAGCGGTGTTTGCCGGAGGGGAGAGGCGCCGACGCGGGCGCCGGTCCTTCCTCGTGGTAGAGAATCTCCAGCAACTCCGCGGGGAACTCGACATAGGGGTCGAGGAGCGAGGCTTCCGGCCATCGAAAGGTGGAATTCGCAACATCGCACTTGCGTGGGGAACTCGATGGCGAAGCGGTAGCCGAAGCTCCCGTTGGATCCACGCGGCGCAGCTCTACGTTGCTCAGATCCAGCGGTCCTTGCGCCGCGTCGGGATGCAGCCGGTAGCGGTATACGAGGTAGCCCGGCGCGGGCGGTGAAGCGGCGGACGCTTCCGTGAGCCTTGTCTCGATGCTATGAAGCTGGATGCCATGCCGCCGCAGCGAAGCCCGAACGACGGACCCTTCCTTCGCAAGATTCACTGTTGCGTGCTGGATGTTCTCGTCGAGAAACTCGCGTCCCTGAATGCGCGGCGCATCGGCCGACGTCCAGCCGGCGAGCAGCAGATAGTGCGGCTGGCCCTCATACTCGACGGCGGCCAGCAAACGGCACTCCATGGCCGCGCCGGGCCAGATCAGCGTTCGTTCGGCCGCGGGCGGCTCGAAGCGCGCATACTCCATTTGCAGTTCGCCCGTCGCAGCCGCCTTGAGGGGCGGAGGAAGAGCCGCGGCCAGGCGCTCCGGGTCCGTGCGAAAGCGAATGAGCAGACGCTGCCGGCTATAGCTCGATGCCGCCCACACGCGGGAGGCCGCTGCGGGAAGCGCCAGGCCCAGCGCTCCAAGGCGGGCAAACTCGCGCCGTGTCAGGGAAATGGATCGCTGCATGGAAATGCCTCCTCAAGATAGCACGGTGTCGGAGGACGGCCCGCGGAATGAGCGTTTTGAAACAGAAGGCTGGTCCAGCCGGTTCTTCAGTGCGGCTCCATCCGGACGGGCGAACCACGGGAAGGCCCCAGGCTCGTTCCATTTCGGATCACGTTTGGCGGAACTGACAAGGTCGCCAGAGCCGGGAAGAAGTATCCCGAGGTCGGGACCCGCCCCGAGGTTGGCAGGATTCGTCCTGACATTCTTCGTCCGTCATAGCGATGCGAAGCACCCGATGGCTATGATGAAATGGTGCGTTTTCCCGCTGTTCTGAGACCACTACAGCTTGCGCTCGTCGCGCTGTCTATCCTCTTCTGTTTTTCTTGCAGTGAGCCAACTTCCATGGAAAGTACACCCGCCGCTCTGTCCGCCGAGCGCAAAGATTTGCACTCCTTCGCCAACCCTGAAGATATTCGCGTCAGCGATGTCGCGCTGGATTTAGCGGTCGATTTCGAGCAGAAAAAGATTGAGGGCGCCGTTATTTTGTCCGTGGAGCGGGTTGCGGCCACGGTGTCACAGCTCGTGCTCGACACGCGTGCGCTGGATATTCAGGGAGTCGAGACGGCGGGACCGGCCACCGCGTTCGCGCAGACCGCCTTTGAGGTGGGAGAGACTGACGCCATCCTGGGAGCGCCCTTGCGGATCACCCTGCCGCCTGGTGCCAGCCGCGTCAAAGTGCGCTATTCGACGCGCCCCGAAGCGTCGGGATTGCAGTGGCTCGCCCCCGAGCAGACTGCGGGCAAGAAGCATCCGTTCCTCTACTCGCAGTCGCAGGCGATCCACGCCCGCAGTTGGATTCCGCTTCAGGACACGCCTGGCGTACGCGTCACCTACGGCGCCACGGTGCACACCCCAAAAAACCTCGTAGCCGTCATGAGCGCGGAAATGGAGACAGGCGCATCGGAAAATCGCGCAGGGACGTACCGCTTTCAAATGCCGCAGCCCATCCCGCCGTATCTAATCGCCCTGGCCGTGGGCGACTTGGAGTTCCGGGCGATGAGCGAGCGCACAGGTGTCTACGCGGAACCTTCCGTGGTTGCGCAAGCCGCCAAGGAGTTCGACGACACGGAAAGGATGATGCAGGCCGTTGAAAGGTTGTATGGTCCCTACCGCTGGGGACGATACGACATCCTCGTCCTGCCGCCGAGCTTTCCCTTCGGCGGCATGGAGAATCCGCGGCTGACCTTTGCCACGCCGACCGTTCTCGCTGGAGACAAAAGCCTGGTCTCTCTGGTGGCGCACGAACTGGCGCACTCGTGGTCCGGCAATCTCGTTACTAACGCCACCTGGCGAGATTTCTGGCTGAACGAGGGGTTCACTGTTTTCCTGGAGAGCCGGATTCAAGAGATGGTCTTTGGGAAAGAGCGCGCCGAGATGGAGGCTGCGCTCGAAGTGCAGGAGTTGAAGCAGGAAATGGCCGGCCTTGATCCCAGGGATCAGGTATTGCACGTTGATTTGGCGGGGCGCGACCCTGATGCGGGCTTCACGACGGTTCCCTACAACAAAGGCATGTTGTTCCTGCGATCGCTGGAAGCGGCTGTCGGCCGCGAAACATTCGATCGTTTCCTGCGGTCCTACTTTGATCACTTTGCCTTTCAGAGCATTACCACGAGTGATTTTCACGCTTACCTCGACGAGCATTTGCTGCGGAGAAATCCCGATGCTGCAAAAAGAGTGCCGATAGAGGCTTGGATTCAGGAGCCGGGGCTGCCCCCCGGAGCGCCGGAGCCCGTGGCTGATGTATTTGTCAAAGTGGATCAAGCCGCCCGAGAGTGGCTGGACGGAAAGATCAGCGCCACCGAAGTGCCTGTCGCCGCCTGGACAACGCAAGAGTGGTTGCACTTCTTGCGCGCGCTGCCGGAACACCTCGATCGCAAACAGATGGACGATCTTGATCGCGCCGTCGGACTGACTCGCAGGGGCAACGCGGAAATTGCCAGCGAGTGGCTGCTAGCGGCGATCCGTAACAACTACGATCCCGCGTACGCTCGCCTGGAGCACTTTTTGACTGCGGTGGGCCGGCGCAAGTTTCTCAAACCGCTCTATACCGAGCTTGTCAAAACACCCGAGGGAAAGGAGAGAGCTCTGGCCATCTACAAGAAGGCCCGCCCTTCCTACCATCCCATCGCCGCTGCCACCATTGATGAAATTGTGAAGCCGTAAGCGGCCGGTAGTCTCTGCCGCAGAGGTAACTACGGGCGGCACGGGCCGGGAAGAACGCCCCGGAGTGCCTCTTCAGAGACCCGTTTTGACGTGAAAAAGAGATTCGGCACTCCTAAAATGGCAGACGCTAGGCTTGGCGTCCCAAAGACGCCTAAGGTGTAACCACTACTACCCCTGGAACAGCCGTTCCGATGGGCAACCTTCCCTCCCATCGTCAAACAGTACAGACGCCCGAAAAAAATCGGTACGCGCGTTCTATCGACCAAAATCGCCTTCTAACGGAAGATGGAGAACGAGGGCAGCAAGAATCACAAGCGCTGATCCTGGATGGCAAGAGGAGAATACAAATGACGAAGCTCTACATTTTCTTGACGAATTTGGTGAAAGACGAGCAAGGACAGGACATGGTGGAGTACGCGCTTCTGGCCGGCTTTATCGCCGTCGCCGCCGGCGCCGTTCTGCCTGGCATTTCGAGCTCGATCAGCCAGATCTTCAGCAAGATGGCCAGCGTCACCGCCGCAGCGGCCGCGAAGTAACCCTGGCGGGCCAAGAACGATCCGCCGCGAGCCGTGAAAGCCGCGGCGGCTCTTGCGAACTGGACGGGCCTTGCGGCAAACACCGCGTAGGCCCGGTTCGCAAATCGGACTTCTGTCAGGCGATTGCCCCCGCCAGAAAACGGAAAGTGGCGCCGACTGCACGGCCCGCGTGCCGATACTTTACATTGAGGGATGTATCCCGCTCTGCCTGACGCGGAGATCTGCTGGATGGCTTACTCCGCCGCCCGGCCGGGATCGAAGGTATAGCCGAAACCGCGAACAGAATGAATCCACTTCGGCTGGGTTGGCTCATCCTCGAGCTTTTGACGCAGCCGCAGAACGCACACATCCACCGCCCGTTCCGCGACGTCGCGGTCCCGGCCCCACACTTCATCGAGTAGTTGCTCACGATTGCACACACGGCCGGGCCGGCTCATCAGAAACTCAAGCAGTTTGAACTCCGTCGCTGTGACGGCCACTTTTTTGCCCTCGCGCCGTACTTCGAGCCGGTTACGGTCGAGTTCGATCTCTCCGTTCGCCAACACCTCGGGGATATTCGTTTCCTGCCGGAACTGCAGCTTGATGCGCGCGATCAACTCCCGCACGAAGAATGGTTTGATCAGGTAGTCGTTGGCGCCGATTTCCAGGCCGATCACGCGGTCGGTCTCTCCAGCGCGGGCCGTCAGAAAAATGATGGGCAGCGAGGAGAACTGCGAGTGGCCGCGGATCGATTTGCAGATCTCCAAACCGTCCGTGTGCGGGAGCATAATGTCGAGTACCAGAAGGTCCGGCCGGACGCGTTGCAGGAAGGTCAAGGCATCTTTGCCTGACGGATGGCCAACCATCCGAAACCCCTCTTTTTCCACGTTGTACCGGATGAGTTCGTGAAGATCAGGGTCGTCTTCGATCAGAGCGATGGTCTTCATAGCCTACCTACCTGGCAGCATACAGGACGGTCGGTTAAAGCTCTGTTACGGAAGGGTTAAACTCTGCTTAAGAAACGAACTGAGGTGATTGGGGTGGTTTTTCAAGAAGTTAGCGTCGAAAACGCCAGGAACCGCCGGGGATGTTTCGGCGAGTCACCAGGAGTTCAGGCTGCTCAGGTGAGCATCGCTTTTTGGCGGGCTTCGGCCCGGCCGGCCTCCGGTTCGGTGATGCGCGAAGGTATGCGGAAGTAGAACGTGGACCCCTGACCCTCGGTGCTCTCGACTCGAACAGCGCCACCGTGGGCGATGACAAGGTGCTTGACGATCGCCAGACCGAGGCCTGTGCCGCCGAGAGCTCGGGAACGCGCCTTGTCCACTCGGTAGAAACGCTCGAAGAGGCGCGGAATATGCTCCGGTGGAATCCCGATGCCGTTGTCCCGGACATAAAACTCGACGTCGGTATCTTCCGCCTGCGCCCCGACGGTGATCGTTCCGCCCTCGGGCGTATATTTCGTGGCATTTTCCAGCAGGTTCATCAACACCTGGTGAATGGCGTCGCCGTCGCAGTCCACGACAAGATTCCGGTCGATGGGGTCGATACTGACTGAAATGTTCTTTGGCTGCGTTAGCACGCGAATCGCGTCGGTCGATTGAATAAGAATCTCGAGGACTTTGTGCGGTAGTAGCGCGAACTCGCGCGCATTGACCTCGATCTGGGAGAGTACCATCAGATCCGATGTCAGTTGGGCCAGCCGCTCCGAATTCTGCCGGATAATCCGTAGGAATCGGCGATTGTGTTCCGGCTCGTCCATGGCGCCGTCAAGGAGGGTCTCCGTGTAGCCCTGGATTGCGGTAAGCGGGGTCCGCAATTCGTGCGAAACGTTGATGACGAAGTCCTTGCGCATGCGGTCGACGCGTTCGATCTCTGTGATGTCGTAGAAGACCGCGACGGCCGCGTGGACCTTACGCGATGGCCCGGCGATGGGCGCGCATGTGACTTTCCACGATCTCTCGGCGGGCTGGCGGACCGTCAACTCAACCGAGCGTACTGTCTCGCTTTGAAAGACTTCGGCGAAGAGGTCTTGCACCTGCCGGTGGGACCATTCACCCAGCCGCGACCCCGTCTTCAGGGGATCCTTCGGGAACATCTTCCTCATAGCGGGATTGATGAGGATGACGCGGTTTTCCCGGTCGGCGACGAGGATGCCTTCGCCGATGCCGTTAATGGCTGCTTCGAAACGGGCGCGCTCCTGCTGCACCTGCTCAAAGGTCGAACGAAGCTGCAATGACGTGGCTGTCAGCGAGTCTTGGAGCGCTCCCAGTTCTCCGCCGAAGCGCGGCGCCTGCACCTCAAAGTTGCCATGCCCGAGTTCCTCCGAGAAACCTATCATCCCGGAAAGCCGCGCCGAAATCCGCCGCGCCAGCCAGGCGGCCAGCAACGCCATGGGGACCAGCGCCAGCAGCGCAGCCCGCAGAATGCCGGATCGAACCTCGCCCGCGTACTCATGGTTGTCGGAAATGGGTTGCGCCAGACGCAGGGCGCCTGAGCGTAGGGGGACTGCAACGTAGAGGGACTCAGCGCCTTGTGTTGCGGTTTCACGGCGGCTTACGCCAATCGCCTTGTTGAGCGCCGCGGCGAATTCCGGCCGCGCGGCCTGATTCTCCATCGCCGCCGCGTCCAATTCGGAGTCGGCCACGACGTCGCCGTCGGCGCGGATGATGGTGACGCGAATCTGCCTACTTCCGGCGATTTGTTTGGCCAAATCGGCGTACTGTGCCTCGCCAGTCTGTTCAGCAAGCAGGGCCGCCAAGCGCGCGCTTTCCGTCAGCGACGTCTCGAGGCTACGGCGGAGTTCCCTTCCCGCCGCGCTTGTGATCAACAGGTCGAGACCCAGCGCCGCAATTACCAGCAACCCCGCAAACGCGAGCAGCAGCTTAGTAAAAATGCGCGCAGTCATGCTGGAATCTCAAACCGATAGCCAAAACCACGAACTGTCTGGATCCATTTGGGGGCGTCAGGCGTGTCTTCAATTCTCTCGCGAAGACGGCGGACGTGCACGTCAACGTTCCGCGGCGTTACGTGACAGCCCCGGCCCCAGATGGTCTCGAGCAGGCTCTCGCGGCTGAACACTTTGCCCGGGTTGGCCACGAATAACTCCAGGATACGAAACTCCGTGGCCGTCAGCGCGATCTCCTGGCCGTTGACAAAGGCACGGCGCGAACCAGCGTCGATTTCCAAGGGACCCACGACCTTGGCGCCGCCCGGAGACGATCCCTGCCGGCGCAGGTGGGCTTTCACACGCGCAACCAGTTCGCGGGGACTGAAGGGCTTGGTGATGTAGTCGTCGCCGCCGATTTCCAGGCCGAGAACGCGGTCCACCTCTTCGCCTCGTGCCGTGAGAAAGAGGATAGGGACTCGCGAGAGGTTTGCATCCGCCCGGACCTGCCGGCAGAGTTCGAACCCGTCGCCGTCCGGGAGCATCACATCGAGTAGGATCAGATCCGGCGCGACGTTTCGAACCCGCCCGAGCGCATTGTCGAGACGATTGATCACCTCGACGCGATATCCGTTCCGCGAGAGGTTGTATTCGAGCAACCCGCACAGATCCGCGTCGTCCTCGACAACCAGAATCGTCTTCGACATCCCTTATTCGGCCCCCATTATATCGTGGTGATGAGTTTGCTTCTCCGATCGGTTCAGGCGCGATACAAGTCGTTGGCCGGACGCGGTGCACGACCGTGTCAAACGAGCACCTTTTTCCAGGATTTGGGAAAGGGCGCGGAGGCCTAGTCGCTGCCCGGTCTCCAGTAGAAGAGAGAGGAATCGCTGCTCGACAGTTCCGATCCCGTGAACCCTGCTTTCATGAGTCCGCGTTCGCTGTGCATCGCTTTCTGGTCTGCGAAATGTCCCACTTCGTGCGCCGCCACGCGAGCCAGTGCGCGGCCGATGATCGACCAGCAATGCACATCTTTCATCAGGTCCACGACGGGTTCCACGAACACTTCGAGCCGCGGCGAAACCGAACTGTTACCTGCGTACGCCCGCCCGAGCACATCGTTCAAGGACTTGGGAGCATCCGCCTCCACGACGAGCTGGATGATCCCGCCGCGCGCCGCGTCGCAATCGGCCCAGTCAAACTTCAGACCGCGGGAAGCGAGCAGGAGGGCGAACTCCCTGCTGAAGGAAGCCCGGGCGGGCGCATTCAATCCCGCTCGGTCATCGAGGCAAACCTGCCAGGGGCGCTCTTGCGCTGCGGATAAACCACACAAACAGAAGGCTTGAAGGATGGCCGGAACCCAATAACGGAACATAGCCTTAACCTAACCTTAACCTTACCTTCATCATTCTTTAACATCAATGTAAGAAAGTCAATAGGGCTTATCACCAGTTTCGTAGGCACGGGTCCTAGACCCGCCGCCGACAGCGCCCACGGGGATATGAAAAGACAGGCCTGCTGGGCTGAAATGTGGTTGGAGCGGCGTCGGAACTCCGTTGGGGGGCGGCCGGGAGTCAGGCTTTGGAGGCTAGATCCCGCACCGCCAGCTCGACTTGCTGAGCCAGGGCTGTGTAGTCGCTCTGGTCGTTGGCTGTGAGGGGGAGTCCGACACGTACCCGGACATCGGCGGCCTTCGGCCATTCATCATGCTCCGAATAGACCTCATACGTGCCCGCAATATGAATCGGCACCACGGGGAGACCAAGTTGTACCGCCATGAGGCCAATGCCCGGCTTGAAGGGCTGCATCTTCCCCGTCGGAGTCCTTTCGCCTTCCGGGTACACGAGAGGACACCAGGCGTCGTCGACGAGTTCGCCGGTGTATCGCAGCGCCCGTCGAGTACCGGCCATCTGCTGGGGGAGCGGATACGCGTTGAACAAACCACAAGCGAGGTAGTACTGTCCGGCAAGCTTGAGCCTTTCCTGCACCGATGCGTTCTGGGAATGGAAGTGGCGCGCAAAATAGTCCTGCGACATGGCCGGCGCGATCTTCTTCCTCCAACGGACCGGCAGGGCCGCCAGGACAGCCGGCGTGTCGAAGTGACTGGCGTGATTGGCTGCAAAAATGACCGGAGGCTCCAAGCCTTCCAGATTCTCCACGCCAGTCACGCGCAGCCGGACCATTTGCCGGAAGGCTGGGAGCACGCACAAGTCGAGTAACAGTCGCCGCGTCCAACGCACCGGCCAGGAGCGTGTCCAACGCGGCAGCACCTCGGAGGGCACGGTTGCCCGCGCGGATCGAGCCCCCCCAGCCGAGGACCCAGGGCGGGTTTTTCCCATGGAGGAAGCTGGCGCTATGTCCGCCGGCAGAGGAGCCGACACACCCTCCTCCACATGCTTAATCCATTTCTCGATGGCATGCACTGTAAGTTCTTGAGAAAACTTCTCCTCATCAAGCTCGATATCCCACCGATTTTCGATCCGCGACAACAACTCCACTCTCTCCAAAGAGGAAAGGCCGAGGTCATCCGACAGGCGCGCCTCGGGGGTGATCTGCGCGGCGTTGCGGCCGGTCAGCAGTGCAATCAACTCAGGGACGCCGCCCTTAGCGGCGCCGGCCGCGCCGGCGGGGGAGGATCCATCGCCTCGCTCCGCCGCTACACGCTGTGCCACCTCGCCACGCTTCACCTTCAGGGTCGAGGCTGTCCGGGGAAAGTCATCCTCGGGCCAGATTGACCAGCTCTGAATCCTCTGGTGAGCCTCGAGCCGCTCGTTGGCCTGGCGGATCACAGATCCGGCATCCGCGTCAGCGTCTTTCAGAATCAGTGCCGCGTGCACGCGCTCTTCACCGCGGTCCCGCCGTGCCACGACGACGCTGTCTTTCACCTCGGGCAGGCGATTGATCTCGGCTTCCACATCGCGCGGATAGACATTCAGTCCATCAGCGGTGACGATCATCTCCTTCTTGCGGCCTTTGTAGTAAAGGCGTCCCTCGGAATCGATCTCCCCAATGTCGCCGGTGTGCAACCAGCCGTCTTCGACGCCGGCGCCGGAAGCGTCCACTCCCACGTAGTCTCTGACGACGCTTTCTCCCCGCACGAGGATCTCACCGTCGGGCGCCAGACGGATCTCCTGGCCTTGGATCGCCTTGCCGATTGAGCCCGGCCGGGTCGAGAACGGGTGATTCATGGCCACGATGGGGCTGGTTTCCGTCAGACCATAGCCTTGCACGACAGCGAAGCCGAGTTGGCGCCAAAAATGTTCCTGTTCCGGGTCGAGTTGCGCACCACCGACCACGAGCGCCCAGAATTTCCACCCGAGGGCGGCGTGGACATCCCGGTAGAGCCACCAGCGCTCGGCGATACCGGCGATTCCTTCCCGCTTCGGCTTCCCGGCCGATAGGGCAAACCGGCGTTCGATCTCGGACTGCAGATTGCGGAGCAGCCGCGGCACGCTAATGACGGCTGAAACTCTTTCCCGCCGGATGGTTTCGACGATCGATGCCGCCTGATACTCCGTCGTGAACACGACCGAGCCGCCTAGCAGGGCCGGTATCATCAATCCCGCCGACTGCCCAAAGAGATGGCTCAAGGGGAGAAGATCCAGCAGGCGGATTGGCTGGAAAGGCCGCGCCAACGTCTTGAAGCGATCGATCTCGCGCCGGATCGGGTTGAGATTGGCGCAGATATTTCTGTGCCGATGAACGACGCCTTTGGGGTCGCCCGTGGTGCCGGAGGTGAAAACGATCTCGACGACGTCGTCGGGCGTGAGGGGCGAGAGATCGAATGGATAGCGGGGCGGCAACCTCGCGATCTCCCGAAGAGGCAATCTTTCGATCGCCAGGCCGTCGGGCTGAACCTGTTCGCCGAAAGCAAGCAGCTTTGCCTTGACTTCGTTCTGAATGCGGCCGGCGAACTGTGTCGAGCTGTGGAAATCAACCGGCACGACTTGGATGCCGCGCGCGACGCAGGCCCAGAAGACAACAGCCCACTCCACCCTGTTTTCACCCCAGAGAATAAGACGGTCGCCCTTATGGAGACCAAGCCCTTCCAAATGCGCGGCACAGGCGCCGATCCTGCCGAGCAAGCCGGTGTAGGAGAGCTTTCGTACACGGTAGCCGTTGTAAGAACGAAGCGCCTCGCGCTTGCCCAGCTCTCGCATCACGCCGAAAATGTCGGCCAGCGTCCGCACCGCCTCTCAGCATAGTCCGTGGCCCAGGGATTGGCACAGCGGTTCAAAAACGGAAGTTGGTTCGTGCCTATCAGCGTTACTACAGTTGTCCACGTGATCGGTTGGTGTCCGCGGTCCTGCTCTGTTCAGACTGCGGAGCCCATTTCCATGAAGCTGAGGCAAGTTCAGCACCGATTTATGGGAACGGCACTCTAGTATGATCGTTGCTGGCAGCCTGGCATCCCCGTGACTCTTGGGGAGAGTGGCATTCGAGCCAGCCCGGGCCGGCTCCAAGGAAAACTCGATGCGTCATTTGCTCGCGCAGAAGCCGATGGATTGGTTGGTGCAGGAATCCACGGAGCAGGGAGAACACACCCTGCAGAGAGTGCTGGGCCCCTGGGCCCTGACCGCGCTTGGCATCGGTGCAATCATCGGCGCCGGAATTTTCGTTCTGACGGGTGTTGCCGCATATCAGAACGCAGGGCCGGCGGTGATCCTGTCGTTTATCGCCGCGGGCGTTGCTTGTGCGTTCGCGGCCCTGTGCTACGCGGAATTCGCGTCCCTGATTCCCATTGCGGGCAGCGCGTACACCTACGGCTACGCCACACTTGGCGAGGTGTTTGCGTGGATCATTGGCTGGGACCTGATTCTCGAGTATGCGCTCGCGGCATCGACGGTCTCCGTCGGCTGGGCAGGATACTTCGTCTCCTTCCTTTCGCATTTCGGCATCACGGTTCCGGCGTCGCTATCCACTTCCACCTACGTGATCAACGCGCAGGGCGATTTGGAGCACACCGGGGCTGTCAATTTGGTCGCCCTGGCGATTCTCTTTGTCACGTCATCCATTTTGGCGATCGGCATCCGCGAATCAGCCACGATGAACACGATCATCGTGATTTTGAAGGTCGGCATCGTGCTGCTGTTCATCGCTGTCGGCGTGTGGTACGTGAAGCCGGAAAACTGGCAACCCTTCCTGCCTGCCAACGAAGGCGAATTTGGTCGCTACGGTTGGAGCGGAGTGTTGCGCGGCGCCGGCCTGGTTTTCTTCGCTTACATCGGGTTTGACGCTGTATCGACAGCAGCGCAGGAGACGAAGAATCCGAAACGCGACTTGCCCATCGGCATTTTGGCGTCGCTTGTCATCTGCACGATTCTGTACATCCTGGTGTCCGGCGTGCTAACAGGCCTTGTGAGGTATACCGAACTTGGCGTGCCGCACCCGATTTCCGTCGGGATACAGGCGACGCCGTTCCCCTGGCTGGGGCCCATCGTGGATCTTGGGGCCGTGCTGGGCCTTGGATCGGTCATCCTGGTGATGCTGCTTGGGCAATCGCGTGTCTTCTACGCGATGTCGAAGGACGGCCTGCTGCCGGAGCTATTTTCAAAGATTCATCCCCGCTTTCGCACGCCGTTTGTTCCCACCCTTATGACGGGCGTGGCGGTAGCGATTCCCGCCGCTCTGTGGCCGATCGACGTGCTGGGTCACATGGTCAACATCGGAACGCTGCTGGCCTTCGCCATTGTCTGCGCCAGTGTTATCGTGCTACGCATCCGGCGCCCGGATATCGAGCGGCCTTTCCGGGCGCCTGGTTATCCTTGGGTTCCCATTTGTGGCGTGATTTCGTCGGTGGCTCTGATGACCTTTCTTCCCATCGAAACCTGGGAGCGGCTGGGCGTCTGGATGGCCTTGGGGATGCTCGTCTATTTTCTGTACGGTAGACGCCACAGCCGAGTCCGCGCACATCGCGCCGCCTCCACTGCCGCAAGGTAACGCCGCGGCGGCGGATGACACCAACTCCGAAGCGTGTACGATAAAAAGAGCGCCGGCAGAGCGCTCGATCGCGGCTCAGGATTTTTTTCGGAGCTGGCGGAAGACGCGGAGGAGCTGATGGATTACCCGAAACGATTTTGCGGACAGGCTGCGCTGCTTTTTGCCGTTGTGGCCGCGCCGGGCTGGGCGCAAGCACCGCGACCCGCAAATCCTCCTCCGCCCACGAACAATCCCCTGATTAGCCGGGCTGTTCCTGACCCCGCTGCCGTCGAGCGCGGCCAGAAACTCTTCGTTTCCCACTGTGGCTTCTGCCATGGAGCGACCGCCACCGGGGGCGAGAACGGACCGGACCTTGTTCGCTCAGTGCTGGCCCTGCACGATGAAGGGGGCGATCAGATCGGTCCGGTCATCCGTAAGGGCGTACCGGAAAAGGGAATGCCGGCTCTAACGATGAGCGACGAACAGATCGTCGATATCGCCGCCTTCGTTCGCAGCCGGCAGTTGGCGACCATCAACCGGCGTGACTATGAGATCCAGAATGTTGTCACAGGCGACCCCAAGAAAGGCGAGGCCTATTTCAACGGGGCAGGCCAGTGCCATACGTGTCACTCTCCCACGGGCGATCTCAAGGGGGTGGCGAGCCGTTACGACCCGGTCGCGCTCCAGTCACGATTTCTCTTTCCGGGGCCGCGCCGTTTCGGGCCGAGCAGTGGACCGCCTCCTGCGCCGGTCGAGGTTACCGTTACGCCTGCTTCCGGGATTCCCGTCGCGGGAAGGCTACTGCACCTCGATGACTTCAACGTAGCGCTACGCGATGCGTCGGGATTCTATCATTCCTGGATGCGTAACAGAGACTTGAAGGTGGAAGTGCGCGATCCGCTGGCGGCCCATGAGGCGCTGTTGCGGAAATACACCGACGACGATATGCACAACATTCTGGCCTACCTGGTGACGCTGCAATGACAATCTGCCGCCTTCTGGTCTCCGGTTCTCTCTTCCTGCTGCCGGGTGTACTGGCCGCGGACGGCCTTAATCCGGCCAAGCTGCTGCAGCCGCCGACCGATGCGTGGCCGACGTACAACGGCGATTACTCCGGGCGGCGGTTTAGTCCTCTCAAGAAGATCAACGCCGGCAACGTGAAAGGCATGACGCTGGCCTGGGTGTATCGCAGCAATCTGGGGCCCGGGGCCGGAACCGGACCGCTGATCAAGTCGACACCGCTGCAGGTCAATGGCGTTCTCTACTTCACGGTACCCGACCATACCTGGGCGATCGATGCGCGCACGGGCCGCCAGTTGTGGCACCACAAATGGGAAACCAAAGGTGGCATTCACATTGGCAATCGCGGTGTCGGCATTTACGGCGATTGGCTTTACTTTGAGACGCCGGATTCCTACCTGGTCAGCCTCAACATCAAGGACGGTACCGAGCGCTGGCACGTTCAGATTGCGGACCTGAAGCAGGAGTATTTCTCAACGCCGGCCCCGATCGTTGTTGGCAACCACATTCTTGTGGGTATTGGCGGCGACTCACTCGACGTTCCGGGCTATCTGGAATCCCGTGACCCTGAAACCGGCGCCTTGCAGTGGCGCTGGTACACCACGCCGCGAAAGGGACAGCCGGGTGCGGAGACCTGGCCGAACGAAGAGGCCATGATCCACGGCGGGGGCATGACCTGGGTGCCCGGCACCTACGATCCGGAGTTGAATCTGCTCTATTGGCCGACAGGCAATCCGCAACCTGTGATGGCGGGCGCGGGCCGCAAAGGCGACAACCTTTGGACCTGCTCGATCGTCGCGCTCAATCCCGATACGGGAAAACTGGTCTGGCATTTCCAGGCATCGCCTCATGACACGCATGACTGGGACGCAGCGCAGACGCCGGTACTAATCGATGGCGAGTTCAACGGGCAACCGCGCAAGATGCTGGCGCAGGCGAACCGCAACGGCTATTTCTTCCTGCTCGATCGCACCAATGGCAAGAACCTGGTTTCCGAGCCTTTCGCCAACATCAACTGGTCGAAAGGAGTCGACGCAAAGGGTTCGCCCATACCCAATCCGGATAAGGAGCCGCAAACCAACGGCACGTTAGTTGCGCCCGACTCGGGTGGAGCCGCGAACTGGCCGCCGCCCAGCTTCAATCCTGAGACCGGGTTGTTCTATGTGGATTCGACGGAGTCGTACAGCGTCTACTACCTGACGGATACGAGCGGCAAACCTCAGGGGTGGGCGGGACGCGATTCGGGTTTGACATCGAGGGCGGTGCTGAAGGCCATCGACTACAAGACGGGAAAAATCCGCTGGAGCCACGAATACCCAGGCAGGGCATCGGGGGCTTCCGGCCTTCTGACGACAGCCGGTAACTTGCTATTTGCCGGCGACCCCTACGGCAACTTCATCGCCTATGACCCCGCTTCGGGCGATATTCTGTGGCACACCAAACTGCACTCGCGTGTGGGCAACGGCCCGATGACTTACGAGTTGGACGGCCGGCAGTATCTTGTGGTGGGCGCGGGCGATTCGCTCTATGCCTTTACAGTGATGGAGTAGGAAGCAGGTGGACTGGCCTTATTTCTTAAGCGTCCACTGCCCGATACGGAGAATCACGAACTCGGCGGGCCTTATGGGGGCGACGCCGACCAGGCAGATGAGACGCCCGTTGTCGAGGTCGTTCTGCGTCATCGTAGTACGGTCGCAGCGCACGAAAAACGCTTTGTCGGGGGTTGATCCCTGCAGCGCGCCTGAACGCCAAACCGAAAGCAGGAAATCGCTGACCACTTGCCGGACGCTCGCCCAGAGCGGCTCCCCATTCGGTTCGAAAACCACCCACTGGGTGCCTCGATCGATCGATTGCTCGAGGAAGATCACGAGACGGCGCACACTGATGTACTTCCACTCCGGGTCGCTCGACATGGTGCGCGCTCCCCAAACGCGAATGCCGCGATGGCCGTCCCGAAAGTCGCGGATGGCGTTGATCCCACGGGGGTTCAGGATGTTCTGTTGGCCGGCGGTGACGAGGTATTCGAGCGGATCGTGGTCGACAATGCCCCGCACGATTTCGTTGGATGGGGCTTTGTGAATACCTCGTTGGGCGTCGGTGCGGGCGTAAATTGCCGCCATAGCCCCGGAGGGAGGGATCAGCAAGCTGCTCTGTATGCGAGCGTCCAACACACGAACCCAAGGGTAGTAAACCGCGCCGTAGCTGCTGTCGCGGGGCGGCTCAATCGTCTGGACATCGCTTTCTCCCCGCTGAATCGAAAGGACAGCGAAGCGGTCGCGCAGCGATTCGCACTGGTCAAGCAGCGCGTGAGTAATATCGGCGTTGGTTGCGATGGCGTCATTCACTTCATCGGGAGCGAGCAGCAAACTCACTTCCTTGATGGCTGCGAGAGCCGCAAGGCCCGTGCGCTGATCAACGGGCAGCGCCGGGTCGCCGGCAAACTCAGCCGGCGTGGCGGCGGCCCCATTTGTTCCTCCCGTCAGTGCGCTGCCGGTATCGCCGCAAGACGCTCCCGGATTGAAGGTCGCATTCCGCGGACGGCTCCCCACGGGCGCGTGGCATGCGCCCCGCAAGTTGACAAAATGGGCTTTCACAATCTTCGAACCGCTAGTGACGACCGTCTCAACGTAGTTAGCGTTTGCGGCTTCCGCTGAGAGACTGTCGAAGTCTTCGAGAACGTCGGGCTCGCGCCGCTGAGGATGTTTGATATTGGCGGGATCGAAGGGGTCCAGGAACGGGCTGGGAATGCCGTCACGGAAGTACAGCAAGGTGATCCGAAACCGTTCCTGCCCCGGTGCAGTTTCTTGGGAGGCGCTCTGAATGCGAACCAGAATTCGGTTTCCCCAATCACCGGGGCCAATCGCCGTAAGCCGTAGCACCGTATTTGCGTCGGCGGTTGCGAGGTCGAGGGATGCCGACGCCGCGCCTTGACCGGCAACCCGCGCGATGAACGCTTTCCGGCCGCCGTTGTCGAAAAAGGCCCTCACGGCGAATGGCATGAAAGAGACTGCCGTATCCACCGTTTCCCCGAACCACTGCACATAGTCCGCCCAGCTTGTTACTGCGCGGGGCGAGGTACTGCCCCGTTCGCTCAGGCCCACAAAGCCGGCCGTGCCGGCCGGTACGCCTTCGATCGGCTGGGGACCGCGGGGGATCTCCTCGATGAAAACGCCAGGAGTTACGTACTCGGGCATGGTTTTGCCTCACCGCGAAAACAGAAGACCGAGGCGCTCGCCGGCGCGTCGCGGCCATCTTCGCGCTTCGACTCTAGGAGACGGCCAACCGAATAAGAGCCGTCGGATTGCCAATATCCTTGAACCACGTTATCTGTTCCCACACCAAATCAATCTCCAGTTGATAGGCGCCCGGCTGCGAAGGAGCCTCGATGCACAGCGGTACGGTCCGTGATTCGCCCGGACCCAGCGGCACGGTGAACCAGGAGCGCTCGTTATCGTGCCGTAGTACGTCCCCCGAATCCGATAGAAGGTGGTACGAAAGCCCAAACACTTTCTCACCCGCTGGGAACGCCTCATTCGACGTGTTAGCAACCGTGACAGGTAGCATGACCGTCTGTCCGCATCCGGCGCTTAGTTCCGCCGACTTGGGCAAGAACGTTGCGCGAGTTCTGGCCGCGCCGAGCGAGACCAATCGATTGGGCGTTGAGGCATACACGTCGACGTAAGATCGAAGTACAGAGGTCAGCAGAATCGCGGGCACGCCCCAAAACTGAACGGCCTTGGTTTCCAGGGCAGGGAAGGCTCTCTGAAACTCCACACTGATATCGAACGGCGCCGGCAGCTTTTGGAAGATGACGTTCTGATAGCCGCAGGCCAGTGGACGTAACGAGCCTCTGTGCGACAGCATGAACTCCACCGCGCCCTCACAAACACCTGGGTACTCCGGGTCGAAGTAGTCATCCAAGGCAAGCAGACCGCCTGGCGATAGAACCTCGTGGCACAAACAAAGGTCGCTGTAGGTTTCCTGACGCGAATGGCCGCCGTCAATGCGGCAGAAAGAGAATCCCGAACCCAGATCGTTGGCAGTCACCTTGCCGGAGGGACTGGCAATTACACGGAGAAAGCTGGTGTCGGGGTAAAACTGCCGCATGTTCTGCTCGAAGATGCGTTGATCGCCGCTCCCGGAGCCGGAGATGTTTTGCTCCTGCAGGGACTCGAACAGGTCGATGGCATAGAAAAGCTTGCCGGGTCCCCGCAGCGAGGCGGTTGCAATGGCGGAGAGGCCGTGGTGTACGCCGATTTCGAGCACATGGCCCGCCAGCCCGCGTTGCGCTAAAAACTGGTGATAGGCCATGAACAGCAGCGCGGCGTCGAACGGAAACCAGCCCTCAATACGTTGGAAAGCCGCGAAATAGGTCTGGAGAAAGCTCCGTTGCAAGTTGCCAGTATAACTCCGGCAGGAGCTGGAGCCTGAGGTGATGGGCCTATTGCGTCGGCCCCGCCCGCCGAGTGTGATAGATAGCGTCCGCTCTCTTGACCGTCGCCGCTGATTTTTCACAATCCGCGCAAGGCTGAGGGCCGAGCTGGGGATAGCGGCGGTTCATCTCGTTCATGACCTCCGACAGGGAGCGCTCCGTGTAGGCCGGCGGGATGGCAAATAACTCCTCGCTTGGCTCACCCGGAGTGATCGACCTCACCTCGCGAACGATGCGTACAGTGAAATCATCTAGGCTGTCATCACGAAAACGGAAAAAGGTTTGTTTCAACGCGAAACAGTCAAGCTCCGACGACACCCATTCCTCGACACGATGTACGAGACCGGGTGGTCCGGGCAGATTTTTCTTGATAAGAAGGACGTCATAACCCAGCAGCGTATCCCCGGCCGGCGATTCCTCCGTTGCGCAGCGACTCGGCTGCCGTCTCAATTTCTCGATCGCTCTCGGCTGCAGGGGTACGCTCGTCACTGACTCCGTGAGGCCGTCTACCGTCGCTTCCACACCCTTGGCCAAGTCCACGAAAGTCCACTGGTCCACAGTCTTTCCGTCGGGGGCGGTAATCTTTCGGGAGCGAACCGTGGAGCGGTCGCTTCGAACGGCCTCGGAAGACTCCTCAAAATGGGTCATTCGGCCGCTCTTGTCGTAGTGACGCTCAGTCTTTGTTGCGGTGAACGCCGCTCTGCCGCTTTGCTGCGCAATGAGAACGTCCTTGGCCAGGAAGAAGCTTAGCGTGGCGACAGGAATCGTTATGGATGCTAAAGAAAGCAAGACGCCAGCCTGAGATTTCTTCATTCCGCCTCAACCCTCTGTTGGAACCTGCCAAAACTACACCGAGCAGAATTCCATCTTAGCCGGCGCAGCGAAATCGGGTCGTGTGGAGCCACAGGCTTTGCCTCTCAAAACCGCTTGTTGATCCAATCCCTTGTGTAGTCGAAGAAATTCTTCACGGAATTGGCATACTGGCCGGGTTTTTCCTCGCAAGGCCGGCATGGTGTGGCGCCGTGGGTGGCGCCTTCAATCACGATGAAATCTTTGTCCTTGCTCTTGGCGACTTCGTAGTGAATCTCATTGTCGCGGATGAAATAGTGCCCGCCCATGGCGGTGATTAGCAGCGGCACGGAGATCGCCTGCAAGGCGCACGGCGTCGAGTTGTTGCTCGAGCACCAATCGATTTCTTCCATCGAATCCTTGGCGCGGATGGCGTTGGCGCTCAGAAAGGACCGTACGGTCAGGAAGCGAACTCCACCAAAGGCGGCGTTTTGCTGCTCGCCGTCCATGGAAGGCCGGTGCACGCTTTTCACAATCTGCGTCGCAACGGAGCCATCGTTCTTGAGCAGCTTGCGGGGTTGCACGGTGGAGTGATGAATACTTGCATCCACCTGCATCAGCCGCGCACCAGACCCCTTGACGATCAGAAAAACGTCGTCATCCGGGTAGCGATAGGTTCCTTTTTTCATTTGTTCGAGTTTGCCGAGGGCCAGATCGATCAGCTTGTTCATGCGGCGCGCCTGCGCCGCAAAATACCGCTGCCGGAATGAATCGGAATAGAGAGCGCCCTCTTGCCGGTTGAAGCCATTCTTCGAGCTGAACGGATCCAGTTCGGGATCGATGTGTGGCAACTGGTTCTGCTGCAAAATCTCAGCATCGTTGGTGACGGCGCCGTTGAGGCTGCGGAGCGCATTCACCGAGTTGCCGGGGTGCGCATCCATGAGAATCAGGCCGTCGGCCTTGGGCAGGCCCGCGAGACCGTCGCCGCACTCCACGAGCTTTTGCGGACCGCGGCAATACGAGGGGCCATTCTCCGCGACGGCCTGATAGAAGGTCATTGTCGGTCCGCCGCCGCTGTGCCCCCAGAGCACCACCTTGGTGATGCCGGGCTGTTTTCGCAGGAACTCGACCCCTGACTTCACGTCAAGCGCGATGTCTTCCCAGCGGACTTCCGCCTCGTTGTTGTCAAAACGCGGGTTCATGCAGAGCACCAGGAATCCTCGCCGGGAGAGTTCCGTGCAGGCCAGCGTTCCCATGAAGTTCGCCGTCCGGTGCGTGACGAGGACGGCGACATGGGGCGCGGGTCCGCTGTCGGGTTTGTAAAGTGCACCCTTTACCGCGCTGGGAGAAAAGGGAATATAGAGAGGATTGCTTTGGGAGTAACAATTCGGCGCAACGAGCGCCATAAAAGCCAACAGGCGAAACGCCGTGAACCAGTGCATAGGTCCCTCGGAGAAATGGAGATACCGGCTTCAATTCTACTCCGGCAGACTCGTCGACAGGTATGATCTCTGGAAAGTGCGGCGGGCGGCGCCGCGGTTTTCGCTAGAATTGATGGGCGGCGGAGTACCTCTGCCATGGATCACGGCTCACCACATGCGATGGGAGGATTTCTGATGAGATTGCGCTGGCTTGTCACCATCTTCGGCTTCGGCTTGATTCTTGCGGCTGCTCAAGCCGCCGATTGGCCGCAGTGGCGCGGGCCGCAACGCACGGGCGTTTCGGCGGAGACCGGCCTGCTCAAGCAGTGGCCCGAGGAGGGTCCGAAGCTCCTGTGGCAGGTTAAGGATCTGGGCGACGGATATGGTACAGCCGCCGTTGCCGGCAACCGGCTCTATGTCGTGGGCAGCCGCGGCTTGGAAAACGAATCCGTGCAGGCGTTGTCAGTCGAAGACGGCAAAGTGATCTGGTCGGTGCGTTTGGGCAACGTCGGTAACCCCAATCAGGAGCCTCCTTATCCTCTGGCCCGCTCTACCCCGTCCGTGGACGGGAGTGTGGTCTATGCCCTCAGCTCCGATGGCGACTTGGCATCTGTTCAGACAGCGACAGGCGAGGTGCTCTGGCGAAAAAGCTTGCGAAAAGATTTTGGCGGCATTCCCGGCAGATGGGCTTATGCGGAATCGCCGCTGGTGGACGGCGATGTCCTCGTCGTCACGCCGGGAGGCAGCGAGGCCACCATCGTGGCGCTGAACAAGAAAGATGGCTCGGTGATCTGGAAATCCGCCGTGCCCGGTGGCGAGGCAGCCGGCTATTCCTCGGTGGTTGCCACCCAAGCCGCCGGCCGCAAACAGTACGTGCAGTTTCTTGACAAAGGCGTTGTAGGCGTGGACGCCAAGACGGGCCAGTTCCTATGGCGCTATGACAAGACAGCCACAGGGCCCGCCAACATCCCGACGGCCGTTGCGCACGACGGTTATGTCTACAGCGCGAACGCACGCCGTTTCGGCGGTGGTCTGGTGCGCCTTCAGGCGGCCGGCACCGGTGTGACCGCCGAGGAAGTTTACTTCGAGCGCCACGTCCCGAATACCATGGGCGGCCAGGTGCTCATTGACGGGCACCTTTACGGCACAAACTCTGAAGGGCTTGCGGCCTCCGATTTCATCAGCGGGGAGGTCAAGTGGCAGGAAGGTGCCAACGGGCCTGGTTCCGTGCTGTACGCCGACGGCCTGCTCTACGTGCACCGGGAGAGCGGCGAGGTGCAACTTGTCGAAGTCACGCCGCAGCGCTTTCAGACCAAGGGCGCGTTCACTCCGCCGAACCAGCCCGAACATCCCCGCGGACCGAGAGAGGCGGCCTGGGCCCACCCCGTCGTTGCCAACGGACGGCTCTACATTCGCGACCAGGGGACGGTGTGGTGTTACGACGTCAAGGACGCGAAAGCCGGAAAGTGATCGCCAGGGATTCTTTTGGGGATTTGCAGGAATCCCTTTGCAGACCGATTCTAGTTGCTGCAGGAGCCCAAAGAGTCCCCGTGCTCCATAAGGTGTGCGGGTACCGCGCTGGCGTCGACGCTGATCGTGTTCCCTTTATGACAAATCGTTACCTTGCCGTTGCTTGAGCTGCCGTAGCCGCCGGACGCCTCGGCCGGCACGCCGCCGGCAGTCATCAGCACTGTGAGTGCCGGAGCGGCCCATAGCGCCCCAGTGCCGGTGTCCTTAAGAAAGTCTCGCCTGTTTGAACCCATACTTCCCCTTTGCGTAGCGAAAAAGTTTCTCAATCACAAGACCGGCCTCGGCCGGATTTTGTTGCCTCGCGGCGCCGGGGTGCTGTATGGAACCCTGTGGCACACTGTAAGAAGCCAGCCGATCTCGGACGATAACTCTGGGGTTAACGGCACGAACAGTCGTTTGCGGATCGATTCCACACGCGGCTAGTAGCTTCGCTCAACCCCTACCACGCGGAAGGCTTCAGCTTGTTTGCGGAGGTAGACGGTTACCGCTTTCGCGGCGTCGCCGGCATGGACACGCGCGGCAAAATACCCGCCGCTGGGGGCGCTTGCGAGGTCCGAGGGCAGAGAGGCGGTCTGCGGGCCGCCGATGGGAGTTAGGGTTTCCGTCTCGTTGTTGAAGTGAGACCATGCTACGTCGTAGTTCCGCGCCGCGGCGAATCCATACTTCACGCCCAAATCGTCGAACTTGAGCTGCCCGCCTTCGACGCGGAAGCGATCAAGCGGCAGTACCTTGGCGAAATAGGTTCTGCCGATCTTGTTGCGGCGCACGATAAGGTTTGAAACGAGCCAATTTTGCGCCGCCGGGTCGGCGAACTCACCGCTGCCAACGATCGCCCGGATTTCCTGATCGGTGAAGGCCATCACCTGCTTCGCCGCCCAGAACTCGTCGTCGGGCAGCCGGTTGTCGAAAGAAGGAATCGGATAGTTTGGCTTCCACTTCTCGGGATCAAAAATTTCCGACTCAAAATTTCCCACGGACGGGAAATAAGGATAGTTTGCCGTGGCCCAGTGCGGCAGGTAGATTCCCAGGCTAAACAGTTGCTTCAGCGCCAGAGCAGGCTCAAACATGTAGGCATTTCCGGCGCGCGGACTCTTGGCCGTAAAACTGTCGCTGCCGAGGCTGGCTCCGAAATCGATCAGATGATGCCGGATGAAGTGAACGCCGTCTTCTTCGACAAGCGTATCGAGGGTATTGAGGGACTTAATGTCGTTGTGCGCCAGCCAGGCAGCGAAGACAAACAGACCCCGCAGGTCACGACGGTGTTCATGGGGCGCCAGGTCGTTGGGGTCGTCGCTGCGAGTGCCATAGTAGCGGAACGGGCCCAAGGGTTTTCCGGGCAGGTATCGGCTCGCAATGGCCCGGTATCCCTTCTCGCCGCGCACAACGGCAACCAGCAATTCCTCGATGTCGCGTCCCGTCATGGGGCGGCGCTTGCCGTTTGCGTCTCTGATATCGGCGTCCGGTGAAACGGTCAGGCGGTTCCGGCCGAAGTAGACAATGTGATTCTCGGGAACGTGATAGCCCAGGGCGTGGAAGAAGCGGGCGCCGATGACGTCGGCCGCGCTGGCCATTTCCTGGTTCTGCCGCGGGTCGAACTTAATGATGTAACGCCGGCCGAGGGCGTCGTCGATGGTGAACCCCGGAGTGATACCTTCCGTTTTCGCCGCCACGACCTTCCAGCCACCCTCGGGAAGCTCCTGACTGCCGGGGCCGCGAGCCAGTTCTTCCGTGGTCATCGGGTGCCAGTAGTGGCGTTTTACATACCAGGGACCATCGGGCACATCACCGAGGGTGTTTACGCCGCGCGCGGGGAACGTCCGCGACGAGGAGTTTTTTTCGCCTAGCTTCCCAAGCGTGTGCGTGAAGAAATCGTAGTACTCGTTCAGTTTGCGCGATGCCGGATTCTTGACGTCGAGAGGAGGCGGTTCTTTCAACAACGGGTCGTCGTCATAGAACTTGCGAGCCTGCAGCGCCCACGGAGAGCTAAGCAGGAAAGCAAGCAAGCTGCCTGCGGCGATGATTTGTCTCGGCCAGCGCATCACTAGAAAGGATTCCCGAACTTAAGCCAAACCTGCGTCCCCTCGTGGCTGAAACCCACGTCGAGGCGCATGAAAACATTGCCGCGCACATTGAAACGCAACCCGAAACCGGCGGCCGTTTCCAGGTTGTGAAAGTTGATCTGCGAACGCTTTTCCGTCACCTTGCCAGCGTCGAAAAACAGTGCGGCGTCGAGGCCCGAGAAGCTTTCCCAGCGGTATTCCACGTTCGCGACAATCTGGTTGTCGCCGTAGAAGCGATAGGTCCGGAAACCGCGCAGGTCGTCCGAGCCGCCAAGGGTCGGCTGCAAGTAGAAAGGCACCGCTCTGCCATCACCCGTAAAACTCATCTGGGAGCCGACTCGAAGCGCAACGAGCCTGCGCTTGTTGAAGAACGGGATGTACTGCTGCGCATCCAGCTCTAGACGGCGGAAGTCCTGGCGGCCGAGCGCCCCATCCTCGTAGGTGAGATAGCGCGCCATGTAGCTCCCGCCGGACCGGGGACCGGCGGGGTTGTCGCGGTAGTCAAAGTGCGCCAGCACGCCGGCCCGCAAGTAGTCGGACTGGTCGGTAAAACCCAGCGCGGCCTGCGGGGAGAAGAGCTGCTCGGTGCTCGCAACGCCGGTGCGATTGCCCGGCCCCGGGTTGGCCTGGAAGAAGCCTCCGGTCACTCCCAGGCGAAACTGAGGAATCGGCTTCACCCCGGCGCTGAAATCGGCGGAGTTGGTTTCCAGCCGGAAGTTCGTGCGGTCTCCCTTTTCCGAATCCGGGCCCGGCCCATAGTAGTCAATACGGGGGGAGTTCTGGTGAGCGCCCAGAAAGTCGACAAAAACGCGGTCGCCGGCGAGCCGCGGCAAGCTCACTTGCAGATCAAGGAGCACCGCCTTGGAAAGCGCCGCGCGGGCGGAGGTACGAAACTCCACTTGTCCGTGGGCGAGATCGCGGCGCAAATACTCCGGGCCGGCAGCGAAGCCCTGGCCTGTGGGGAGACCGCCTAACCGCAAGCGAAGGCCGGTCGTTCCCAGCGTGAATCGGCCGACGCCGCCGCTGTCGCGAAACCTGTTCAGCCGCTCTTCGGCCGTCGAAAGCTCGTCGGGCTCGAGATGCTTCGCCTTCTCGCGGCGCGCCGCCTGCCATTCCTCGGCGCGGGAGGTTGGGGCGCTTTCTTGCGCCGCTAGGGGGCCTACGGCCAGCACCGCCAGCAGAAGCGTTCCCCGAAACTGCTGGAACCCAGTCCCTCTCGTACACCTCAAACTCCGAGATCCTCCTGCTGGCTCCCTTGTATCGTTCGATCCGGCGCCTGAGAAGGGATAAATCTGCCCCTTCAGAAAGCGCAAAAGGGATTGAGTCTCTAGGCCGGCGCCAGAAAACAATGATGTCCGTCGTTGGCCTGGGGTTACGATTCTGATTTGCCCGCCAAAGCGTGATTCCCGTCTCAGCACAAACGAAGCGCTATCCGGATAAGAGCGCGCCAGCGGAGCGCTCCAAGCCCGATGTGCGGCCTGTTCGTATGCCGCCTCGGTGCGGACAGCGGCCACTGATTTGAACCATTCTAGCCGAATTCCGCAAGAGCTATGCCGCTCTGAAAAGGTTAGGTTGCGAACGGATTATTCCGGCAGCGTCTCATCACAACTGAAGCGCTCCTTGGTAGGTCATGCTGTTGAGCCTGAACTTTGTTGCGATCTTCATGGACCCCGTTTCCGCAAGGAAGTCGACGACCCCCTGGTCGAGCGTGATGGCATCGGCGCGCCGGAAGCGCAACTCAGCGGAGAGATGCGCGCCGTGCTCCGGCACTTCAACGCTGGCCGGTTTCAGCGTCCGCCCCTTGCTAGTCAATCGGGCCGTCCTCGCGAAGTCTTTTTCCAGGGGCTTCACGCTTTGCGCCGCCAAGCTTGCAGGCAGGCCAAAGATCTCGATGATGTAATCCGGCTCCTCCTGGTTCAGGAACTCGACGGCCTCGGGCGTCTCCAGCCCGCCCTTACCCCAGCGCTCCAGCGCTAAGGCTTGGCGTATAGGGAGGGCGCTTGACCAGCGCACCGTCAAATACACTTCGGTTCGCACGCTCGGATATCGTGTGCCGGACCCAGGACCCGAGGGAACGGGAATCCGTGGGCTAGGATCGGTCCGCCGGCTTCCAGGCCAGCCGACGCCGGGAATGCCTGAAGGCAGCCGCGTCGAGCCCGGGAACTGAAACCGGTTGAGGCTGAACTCCGAGGGAGATTCCTTCGCGGCCGGCTGGAATTCGAACAGCACCGAAACCGGGTGCGCCCAGGGCGAATCGGTAAGCAGCCTGTCAACGATTTCGGGCGTCCAGTTGGGAAACGCATGGTCTTCCCAGGAGGCGGCACGCAGCACCGGCGCCGCGGCGAGCATCGTCAGAAAGGTTCTTCGCGTCATTGACCACTCATGCCGACAAGTAGAGACCGGCTAAGAGGTGAGACGCGAGGGAATGATTCACGTTTCGCGGGGCGTGGAGGCAAACTAAGTCCGGCAAGGAGCGCAGCTGCCACTAGCTTTCCGGGATTCCAGGCTTAGGTCACAGGCTACTTTTGACTCGTAATCTTCAGCAGCGGCACCGACTGCGCCGGCTCGAACAACCCAAACGAAAAAACGGCGGTGGCGGACGCGATCGCCACGTATTGTTTGCCATCCACTTCGTAGGTGATGGGTGATGCCGTAAGCAACTCGCCCATATTGAAGTGCCAAAGGTGCTGTCCGGTCTTAGCGTCGAGGGCAACGATTGTCCCGTCATCGTCGCCCGCGAACAAAACACCGCCCGCGGTCGATACCGCGCCGGACCACATCCGGCCCATACCTGTCATGGGATACTCCCAAGCGCGCTCGGCGGTCTTGGGATCGATGGCCCGCAGAATCACTTGGCCGCCTTCTTCGGTCGCCCCGCCGCCTGAAAAATTCTTCATTGGTTCGGGCTCCTGCGATGAGAGGCTGAAGAGGCCGCACTGTTCAAGCGTGATCACATAGAGAAGCCCCGTGCCCGGATGATAGGACTGGCCCATCCAGTTGGTGGCGCCTTTCACGCTCGGGCAGACCCAGTTGCCTTCGGGAGTGGGGTCCTGGCCGGGGACGAGGATCGGGCGGCCCTTGGCATCGAGGCCCGAAGCCCAGGTCACCCGATCGACGAGTTTCGTGCCGCGCAGATACTCCCCCGTGACGCGATCGAGCATGTAGAAGAAGCCGTTGCGGTTGGCGTGCAAGACGACCTTGCGCGAGCGGCCCTGCCATTCCAAGTCGATCAGGACGGGCCAGCTCTGCGCGTCCCAATCGTGTGTGTCGTGCGGCGTGAACTGGAAATACCACTTCATTTTGCCGCTGTCCGCATCGAGAGCGAGCAGAGACGAGGTGTAGAGATTGTCGCCGGGCCGCGCCGCTCCGTTGAAATCGGGCCAGGCGTTGCCGGTCGTCCAATAGAGAGTGTTCAACTCAGGGTCGAACGTGCCGGATAACCAAGTGGCGGCGCCGCCCCAGTCGATGAGTTCACCCCAGGTTTCCGAGCCGGGTTCGCCCTTGGCCGGAATCGTATACGTGCGCCACAATTCCTCACCGGTCTCCGCCGAAAGAGCTGTCAAAAACCCTCGGACCCCGCTGTCGCCGCCGGCGCTGCCGACGATCACTCTGTCTTTGAAGATGAAAGGAGCACTCGTCGAAGTCGTGCCCTTTTCCACGTCCCCGAACTTCTGGCTGAAAATCGCGGCGCCGGTCCGGCGGTCAAGCGCGGTCAAATAGTTGTCCGAAGTGGTGAAGTAAATCCTGTCGCCCAGAATAGCGGCCCCTCGATTGACGCCGCTCTTTTCCGCTCGCGTGTCGGCGTACTGCCAGACCAAGCGTCCTGTGCGGGCATCGACGGCGTAAACGGCGTTGGTATTGGTGACGTACAGAACGCCTTGGTAAACGAGCGGCGAGGAGCGCAAACCGCGCGCACCGGGTACGTGATAGGCCCACTTCGGAACCAGAGAGGCGGCGTTCTCCGGCGTGATCTGTGTCAGGGGGCTGTGACGCCATCCGCGGTAGCTTCCGGCATAAGTGAGCCAATCTTTACTTGGGCTCTGCAAAATGTCTTCGTAGCGCACCTGCGCCGCCGCGCCGGCGCACACGAGGAAAGCCAACAGCAGTGTTCGAATCACCTCGCCTCCCGCGTGTTCCCAGTTCCCGGCGGGCGCAAACTCTGTTGCGCCAGATAGGCCAATAGGTTTTGCAATTCCTCGCCGGAAAGCCGCTCCGCGTAGTCGCCGGGCATGGCCGAAGTCTCCGAGATCGCGAGCTCCTTCACATCAATCATCGAGAGCAGATGCAGGGCACCCTCTTGATCCACGACCTGGAGGGAATAGTTGTTGCGATTACGGGCAATGCCGCGCACGACCTGGCCATTCTTGAGTGTCACGGTCACGGCTTCCTGGCCGAGCAGCGAGAGGCCCTTGGAAGGTTCGAGAATCGACTCCTTGATCAGCGCCAGCGGCCTCGTTCCTATGTTCGTCAGGTCGGGAGCCATGCGCCCTCCTTGCCCGCGAATGGAGTGGCACCGCGAGCATTCGGCTTTCGCGCCCCAGAACAGACTCCCGCCGCTCTCGGCGTCGCCTGGAACTTTGTTCTCGTTGGCCGGTCCGATCAGCGCGTGTAGAAAGGCCACTAGCTCCCAGGTCTGCCCGTCGGACAGGGGCGTCGGAGGCATGTCGGCCCCCGGCACGCCATTCCGTATTGTGCGGAAGATGGCGTCGTCGCTGAGAGGATGCCAGAGGGTGCGGCGGACAAGGTTTGGTCCGCGCCCGCCCGCGCCGTCTTGCCCGTGGCAGCCGGCGCAAGAGTTGGCATACAACCCGGCGCCCGCGGCGATGGCCTTCGGATCTCCGATGGCCGGATTGGGCTTGCTGGAGTTCTGATCGTGCTGGGCCGGCAAAGAGAGCGCCAGCAGAAGTCCCAGCAGGTAACGTTTACTTAATCTCATTTGACGTGTGCACTGCCGGCAGTTCCCGATAATCGACGTTGTTGCGCAGCCCCACCTGATCGCTGATTCCCCTATCGTAGCTCAGTGTCGTGCGACAGGTTGGGATAAAACGCGGTCCATGGCTGGTCCGCTATGCGTTTTCGGTGCGTTGGGGAATGCTAGTCTGGGAAGTCCCAGCGGTGGGATCTGAAAAATGAGCATCCCGCGCCTTTCCCTCGCTAACATTGAGCAGGCGGCGGCCACCATTCATCCTGTCTTCCGCGACACCCCACAGCTTGGCTTCGATTCACTTTCCGGTGAAGTCGGTGCGGAAGTCGTGTTGAAGGTCGAGACGCTGAATCCCATCCGCTCGTTCAAGGGGCGCGGGTCCGATTATTATGTTTCCTCTCTGCCGGATCGGACACCTCTAGTCGTGGCGTCGGCGGGTAGTTTCGGGCAGGGCTTAGCGTACGCCACCCGGTCGCGCCGCGTCCCGCTCACCGTATTTGCCTCTGAGAATGCGAACCCGCTCAAGCGGGATCGCATGCGCGAACTGGGCGCCGAAGTGATCCTCGCGGGGCATGACTTTGATGCCGCCAAGTCCGCGGCTCGAGAGCACGCCGAGCGCCATGGTTTCCGCTTTGTCGAGGATGGCCGCGATGCTGCGATTGCCGAGGGCGCCGGCACTATCGCCGTCGAGTTGCTGCGCGGACCACGGATTTTCGATGGCGTCCTGATCGCGGTGGGCAATGGTTCGATGATCAATGGAATGGGAACCTGGATCAAGGCGCAGGCTCCTGCCGCGAAGGTGATCGGAGTTTGTGCCGCGGGTGCTCCGGCGATGGAGCGCTCCTGGCGGAAGGGTGAAGTCGAAGTTACATCCACCGCCGAAACGATTGCGGATGGCGTTGCGGTCCGGGTGCCGGTCCCCGAAGCGGTGGAGGATTCGCGGAGCGTGGTCGATGACATGTTGCTGGTCGATGACGCCATGATTCTCCGCGCCATGCGGTTGCTATTGCACCATGCGGGGATCCTGGTCGAACCTTCCGGGGCGATGGGTATCGCGGCGCTTCTGGCCCACCGCGAGCGATTTGAAGGGCAGTACCTTGCGACGGTGTTGTGTGGAGGCAATATCTCTGACGAGCAGTTCCACCGCTGGTTCACCGATGACGAGCGGCGCCGCCAATCCCCAAATCATCCCGCTGGGAGCTAGACTCTTGGGGGAGTGTGAACCCATATGCAAGTGGCGAAAACGAAGTTGCTCCTGCCCGTGGCCTGCTTGTTGGCAATGCCCTCTGTGGCACAGGATCACCCTGCCGGCATGAGACACCTTGTCGTTCACCAGGAGAGTGGGCGGTTCGGCGGCTGGCCCGCAAATCACGGAGTGTGGTCGTGGGGCAACGAAATCCTTGCAGGTTTCGAACTCGGGTACTTCAAAGACAACCCTACGGGTCATGACATCGACTACTCGAAACCGGCCGAGCACGTGCTTGCCCGCAGCCTTGACGGCGGCGAGACGTGGACTCTCGAAAGGCCTGCCGGTCTGCAGCCGCCGCCGGGCGCGCAGGTCGCCGGCGTTCCCGCCGGAGGGGAAGGCAAGCCTGTTCGCGACTGCGAGGGAGGGATTGATTTCAGCCGGTCCGGCTTCATCATCACGTTCCGCATGACGAGCATCCACGACGGCGAGTCGCGCTTTCACTACTCGAGCGATCGAGGGAAAACCTGGGACGGACCCTGCCGCCTGCCGAATTTCGGCCAGCCCGGCATCGCCGCCCGTACTGATTACTTCATCAACGGCCCGCACGATATGACCGTCCTGCTGACGGCTGCTAAATCCGATCACCGCGAAGGGCGCGTGATTTGTGTGCGAACGCGCGACGGGGCGAAAACCTGGAGCTTCGTTTCTTATGTCGGGCCGGAACCGCTGGACTACGCCATCATGCCATCATCCATACGCCTGGGCCCGGCAGAGATCCTGACCGCCATACGCCGCCGCGAATGGATCGACGTCTACCGCTCGAATGACAATGGCGAGAGCTGGAGCTTCGTTAACCAGGCGACGCTGGAAACGGGGGGCAACCCACCGAGCACAGTGCTGCTCCCCGATGGCCGGGTCGTCGTCACCTATGGCTATCGCAAAGAGCCATACAGCATTCGGGCGCGGATCAGCAAGGACCACGGGCTGACGTGGGGCGAGGAAATCATCCTGCGATCGGACGGCGGCGGACGCGATCTGGGCTACCCGCGGACCGTGTTGCGGCCCGATGGCAAGCTTGTCTCGGTGTACTACTTCAACGACGCAGCCGATCGCGAGCGCTACATCGGAGCTACGATCTGGGACCCGGGTTCGGTGCGCTGAAATCCCGAATGCGCCACTTTGGGTATGGTCCAGTGGTCCTGACTAGCCCTTCTGCGACCCCAGCGCCAAAATCACATCAAACTCGTCCTCGGTCACGGGCGATACGGAAAGGCGGCTCTGCCGGAGCAGCTTCAGGCCGCCAAGGCGCTTGTCCTTCTTCATTTCCTCCAGGGTCACGGGACGCTTGAGTGCCTTGACGGGCTTTAAGTCGACCACCACCCAACGCTCGTCTTTCGTCGTGGGGTCCTGATAGGCTTCCTTCGCGACCTGCGCGATGCCGACCACGGCCAACCCCTCGTTGCTGTGATAGAAGAGCACTTGGTCGCCCTTCTTCATCGCCTTGAGGTTGTTGCGGGCCTGGTAGTTGCGCACGCCGTCCCAGACGGTCGAGCCGTCCGCGGTGAACTTCTCCCAGGAGTACTTGAACGGCTCGGATTTCACGAGCCAGTAGGCGGTGGTCTTCTTGGCGGTGGCCATTCCAAAAAGCATACCGGATCGGCGAGGGGCGTGGAGATTATCGGGTATTCACGGTCAGAGCTTGAATTGTGCACCCCGCCTTGGCCTCATCCGCCCTGCGTGCAGGCTCTAAATCCGAATCTGTCGTTCCGGCCCTGCTTCTTTTGTTGGCATCGGAAGCCCATGGACAGCAAGGACTTTTTCCCTGAATCGCCGAAAAAATCGTTTTACTCAGGCTCTGGCTGGTTTACAATAGGGACCAGGCGTTGAGGCATGCCGCGCGGCCCAGCCGCCGCCGTCAGCGCAAACTCCAAGGGAGAGTGAAACCATGGAACGACGAACTTTCATGAAGAGCACGGCGAGTGCGCTCGCCGCGCAGAGCTTGGCGTTCGCCGCCGGCAGCCGCGTTTTGGGTGCGAATGACCGCGTCCGGGTGGCTGTTCTTGGCGTGAACGGTCGCGGCAAAGACCACATCAAGGGATTCGGCAACGTGGAAAACGTGGAGGTAGTCACCCTCTGCGATCCGGATCGCACAATCGCTGAGCAGCGCGCTTCTGAGTTTGAGAAAACCTTCGGCCGGAAGGTCACCATCGAGCAGGACCTGCGCCGGGTTCTCGATAACCAGGAGATCGACTGCATCAGCATCGCGACGCCCAACCACTGGCACGCCTTGGCCTCCATTTGGGGCTGCCAGGCTGGTAAGGACGTCTACCTGGAAAAGCCAGGCGCTCACGATATCTTCGAGGGGCAAAAGGTCATCGAAGCCGCCCACAAGTACAACCGCATCGTGCAGCACGGCATCCAGCAGCGCAGCTCGGAAGCCATGCGGGAAGGAATCCAACTGCTGCGCGACGGCGTGATCGGCAAGCTTTATCTCGGCCGGGCCTTGATTTATAAGTGGCGGCCGAGCGTCGGCAAGCTACCGGATGAAGCGGCGCCCGACACATTGGATTGGACCATGTGGCAGGGGCCGGTTCCCGAGCGCGCCTTTTCCAAGCGCTATGTCCATTACAACTGGCACTGGCACTGGGACTACGGCAATGGCGATATCGGCAACCAGGGCATCCACGAGACCGATCTGCTGCTGTGGGGTCTCGACGTCGGCTTGCCGAGCGAGATCACGGCCATGGGCGGCAAGTTCCTGTGGGACGACGACAAGCAGACGCCGGAAACCATGACGGCGCTAATGAAGTGGCCTGATAAGGGCATGATGGGTGAAATCGCCGTCAGGCCCTGGAGCACGAATTTTGAGGACGGTGTGCGCGTCGGCAATCTGTTCTACGGCGAGAAGGGCTTCATGCTGATGAAGGACTATCACAGCTACGAAGTCTATTTCGGCGAGAAGCGCGAACCCGGCCCCAAGAACGATAAGGGCGGCGATCACTACGCCAACTTCATCAAGGCCGTCCGCAGCCGCAAGACGTCGGATCAGAACGGCCCCGTCGAAACGGCCCACAGTTCCTCGGCCGTGGCGCATATGGCGAACATCGCCCTGCGCACGCAGCGCCAGTTGAAGTTTGATCCCAAGACGGAGCGCTTCGTAAATGACAACGAAGCCAACTCGTATCTGCGGCGCAAAAATTACCGCAAAGGCTTCGAGGTTCCCGAAAAGGTGTAGAGCCGGAGCGGCTTCGGCCGATCCGTTAAGGCAGCGATTCGATCGAGAGGCGGGCTCCCGGGCCCGCCTCTTGCTTTTTGAGCGCTATGCCCGCCTGCCTCTACAATGGATCGATGGGAATTCATCAACAAATTGCTGTGCTCGGGGCCGGGAATCTGGGATCGGCCCTGATCGCCGGCCTTCTTGCGTCCAAACAGGCTGTTTCAGGGCAAATACTGGCCACAACCGGTACGGCGGAGCGCGCCGAGAGACTCGCGAAGGCTCATTCCATCCGGGCGACCGCCGGGAATAACGCCGATGTCGCCGCCCAGGCCGACATCGTGATCATCTCGGTCAAGCCTAAGAATGTCCACCTCGTGCTCGATGAGATTCGGGGATCGCTGCGCCCGGAGCAGGTGTTGGTTTCACTGGCGGCCGCGGTGCCGATCAGCGTTCTCGAAACCTGGCTCGGCCGCCCCATGCCGGTTTTTCGGGCCCTGCCGAACCTGGCCATGAGAGTACGGGAGAGCGCCACCGCGATCGCGGCAAACTCCCACGCCACCCCTGAGCACCGGCAAGCGGTTGAGCGCATTTTCCAAGCCGTGGGGACCACGGTCTTCGGTACCAATGAGACGATCGAGGTGGTGACGGCTCTGGGCGGAAGCGGCCCCGGTTTCCTCTACTGGATCATGGAGGCCCTCACGCAGGGAGGCGTTGACGCCGGCATGTCCTTCGAAGCGGCCTCCGCCATGACGCGGCAGACCATCTTGGGGGGCGCTTTGCTCGTGCGGGAGACCGGCCTCGATCCGGCCGTTTTGCGGGCGCAGGTTACAACGCCTAACGGTACGACTGCCGCGGGCATCGCTGAGATGGAGAAACGTGGCGCGCGGGAAGCGCTCATCGCTGCTGTGGCGGTTGCCACGGAACGCGGCCGCGAGATCGGCCGGCAATTGGCCGAACAGTAAAGTTGCGGCGGTCACCGCGGTTTGAGCAGCGAATACCGGTGGCAGCAGCTTCGCCGGCGTATCGCGGTGACGTTCCGGGAAAAGCCGGATGAGAATCCGCCGAACCGCTATCATGAAACATTCCCCGTCCACGCTCGCCGGCTGGCAATAACCCTGCACGAGGCTCGGACGTTGCCGGAATCGCACCGCAAGGCTCTCTCGAAACATGCCATCCCGTCGTCGTATCGGCGTCAACGCGCTGTATCTCATTCCCGGTGGTGTCGGCGGCACCGAGATTTATCTGCGCAATCTTCTCGCTGCGCTGGCCAGGATCGATTCCCGCAACGAATACTTCATCTTCACCAACAAGGAAGCGGGCGATGATATCTGTCCTCCGGCGCCGAATTTTCAGGCCGTCGTGAGTCCCATTCCCGGTAAGGTTCGCCCGGCGCGCCTGCTCTGGGAGCAGGTGTGCCTGCCGCTGCAAACCGTGAGCCGCCGCATTGACGTGCTGTTCTGCCCCGGTTTCAGTTCGCCGCTCTTTTGCCGCGGCGGCAAGGCCACCGTTATTCACGATCTGCAGCACAAGCGGCATCCGAGGAACTTTGGCTTCCTCGAACGCAAGGCCTGGGATCTGATGGTCTGGATGTCAGCGCGCTACTCCGACCGGCTCGTGACGGTCTCGGACAATTCCAGGACGGATTTGCTCGAAATCTACGATGTGCCGCCTGCCCGGGTCCGGCTCATACGTCATGGCGTCGAGGAAGAATTCTACGGCCTGAAGCAGAATGCGGAGTATCAACAGTCCCTGCTTCGCGACGCCGGCGTGCCATCGTGCCGCTATTTGCTGGCTGTGTCCACGGTGCATCCGCACAAGAACTGGACGCGCCTGATCGAGGCGTTTCAGCGGCTGGTGCAGCAAGGCCGTCCCGAGCACCTTGTCATCGCGGGGCTGCGGGGTAAGGCTTGGGACCATGTGGGCGCGCAGATTCGCAGCCGGAGTCTGACCGCCTGGGTTCATCTTGTGGGCTGGCAGCCCCGCAAGACTTTGCTAGGTCTCTACAAATTCGCGGAGGCCCTGGTGTTTCCCTCCATCTTCGAGGGCTTCGGCATGCCCGTCGCCGAGGCGCTGGCGGCGGACGTGCCCGTGGTCTGCTCCGACATCCCCCCTTTGCGGGAAATCGCCGACGGGGCTGCTCTCTTCTTCGACCCGTCTTCGACGGAGGATCTGGTTGAGCAGCTGCATCAGGTTCTGGAAAATTCGGGACGCCGCGAACGGCTCAAGGTGCGGGGCAGGGAACTGGCCTCCCGCTTCTCGTGGGGGCGGGCGGCGGAAGAGACGCTCGCTGTGTTGCTAGAGGCAGCTCGTAACTAGCAAGCTTTGGCGAGGTGTTTGAGTTTCAGCTTGGAAACCGGCGGACTGGTCCACGATGCGGAACACGCCCTTCGAAAGCGTAAACTAGTGGGGAGCATCGGTCACCGAGCGTGGTGCCCGTCCAGGAATCGGGCCCCGACCGGCGAGGGGGCGGTTCCCCTGCGGACCGAATTGCAGGCATGGCATCCCGCGCCCTGAGTTCACCCATGAAGGCACTTGTCAAGAAGCATCCCAAAGAAGGTCTGTGGCTCGAAGAGATCCCCAAGCCCGGCATCGGTCCGACGGATGTTCTCGTCAAGATACGCAAAGTTGGCATTTGCGGCACCGACATCCACATCTATAAGTGGGATGAGTGGGCGCAGAAAACCATTCCGGTTCCGATGCAGATCGGGCATGAGTTCGTCGGTGAAATTGTCGCGATAGGCGAGGCAGTGACGGGTCTTTTTGTGGGCGAGCGCGTGTCCGGCGAAGGGCACATCTACTGTGGGCACTGCCGGAGTTGCCGCGCCGGGGAGCGCCACCTGTGCATGAACACGCAAGGCTTGGGGGTGAACCGGCCGGGCTGTTTCGCCGAGTATCTGGCGATGCCAGCCAGCAACGTGCTGCCCGTTCCCGCCGGCATCAGCGACGACCAGGCGGCGATTCTCGACCCGCTGGGGAACGCTGTGCACACGGCGCTCTCGTATGATCTGACGGGCGAAGATGTGCTGATTACGGGAGCCGGGCCGATCGGGTTGATGGCATCGGCGGTGGCGCGGAAAGTCGGCGCGCGGAATGTGGCGATTACGGATACGAACGACTACCGGCTCGACCTCGCCAGGAGACTGGGTACGACGCACGCCTACAACATCAAAACTCACACTCTCGAGCAGGTCATGCGCGAACTCGACATGCACGAGGGCTTTGATGTCGGGCTCGAAATGTCGGGGAATCCCGAGGCTTTGCGTGGCATGGTCAACAGTATGCGCTCCGGCGGGAAGATCGCGCTGCTCGGAATCATCCCCGCGGGAGCCACGATTCCCTGGGACAAGTTTGTCTTTCGAGGCCTGCAATTGAAGGGCATCTACGGCCGCGAAATCTTCGAGACCTGGTACAAGATGTTCTCTCTGCTGCAAAGCGGACTCGACTTAACACCGCTCTTTACGCACCATTTCCCCGTCGAAAAGTTCGACGAGGCCTTTCAGGTGATGGCCACGGGGAAATCAGGCAAAGTCGTATTGGACTGGACGGGGGGCTGATCCCGCCGGAGGTATGCCGCGCCGTGTATCAAAGTGCCAAATCCATCTTCAGCGACACGCTCGCTCAGATCAGGGCGGAGGGTCTGTACAAGTCGGAGCGTTATATCACTTCGCCCCAGGACGGCCACGTCACGGTGCGGAGCGCCGAATCGGCGCCCGAAACCGGGATGCTCAATCTGTGCGCCAACAACTATTTGGGACTGTCGAACCATCCGGAAGTCCTGAAGGCGGCGCACAGGGGTCTTGATGAGCGTGGATTTGGGATGTCGTCGGTGCGTTTCATTTGTGGCACTCAGGATATTCATCGCGAACTCGAGGTCAAGGTAGGCCGCTTCCTGGGAACGGAGGACACTTGCCTGTTTGCGTCGTGCTTCGACGCCAACGCTGCGGTTTTTGAAGCCCTTTTGACGAAAGACGACGCTATTGTCTCTGACCGTCTGGTGCACGCTTCGATCATCGATGGCGTGCGATTGTGCAAGGCGCAGCGATTTATCTATGAACACTCCGATATGGCCGACCTGGACGCCAAGCTGAAGAGCGTCAACGCCCGGATCAAGCTCATCGTGACCGACGGTGTTTTTTCGATGGACGGCGACATGGCCAGGCTCGATGAGATCTGCGCCATCGCCGAGAGACACGGCGCCATGGTTTTTGTTGATGACTCGCACGCCACCGGCTTCATTGGTAAGACCGGCCGGGGTACGCATGAGCATTTCGGCGTGATGGATAGGGTGGACATCATCACAACAACCTTCGGCAAGGCGCTAGGTGGGGCCACGGGCGGTTGTGTCGCGGGGCGTAAGGAAGTTGTCGAGTTGATGAAGCAGCGTGGCCGGCCATACCTGTTCAGCAACTCGCTCATGCCGGCGGTCGTACAAGCGACTCTCCGGGTGCTCGATCTCCTGTCGGAGTCAGGCGAACGCCGCGAGAGGCTGATGCAGCTTACCGGGTTCTGGCGAAAATCACTGGTGTCGGCCGGATTCGACGTGAAGCCGGGCAACACGCCGATCATCCCGATCATGCTCTACGACGCGAAGCTGGCGCAGGAGTTCAGCCGCGATCTGGGAGAGAAAGGCGTGTACGCCATCGGCTTCTTCTACCCCGTCGTGGCGCAGGGGCAAGCTCGCATCCGCACGCAGATCTCCGCGGCACTCACGCATGAGGATCTGGAGACGGCCCTGGACGTTTTTGTGGCCATCGGCAAGAAGCACGGCGTCCTCAAGAACTGAGATCGCCGGAAAATTCCCGCTGCGGGCGCAATCCGTCGCACCTTTGACTGCCCCTGGCGTCGAACGAGGTGATACTCTCGCTCCGTTCTCTTCACGCGACCGTAACATTCCTTTCAGCGAACCTTCATCTCTCTGCAATTCGAGTGTGATACGCGGTTGATACTCTTGGTTTTCAGACACGTTCGGCGCGCGATGCCCCTTTGTGGACGGAACGATCTTAGTTTTGCTTACTCCGGTTACCCCTGATCTGCCCTCACGACCGTAATACCCCGACCAAGGCCACGGGGAATCCCCTCTCCGTGGCCTCCCTCCACTCGAGCCGATGCGAGGATTACTCAGGACTTGACGCCCCGTTCCGGCAGGATCATCTCGATGGCCAAACCAGGCTGTGCATTGCGGGCTGTGATCTTGCCATGGTGCAGGTCCACGGCGCGGCGGGCAATCGCGAGGCCGAGGCCGGTGCCGCCGCTGGCACGGCTGCGGTCGCCCTGCACGCGGTAGAAAGGTTCGAACAGATGCGGCAGGGAAGACTCGGGCACGCCCGGGCCATGGTCGCGAACTCGGATGCAAAGGTCGTTGCTGGTCTTTTCAAGCGATATTTCCACCTGTGTGCCCGGCGGTGCGTAGCGGACGGCGTTGCGAATCACATTTTCGAGCGCCCGGCGCAACAGCTCCTCGTCTCCCTCGATCGTCGCCTGTGGAAAGTCGCCTACCTCGAGGCCGGTCTCGTGGGCGCTTGCCTCCACGGAACATACGTCCACGATGTCCCGGAGCAGGTCGTCCAGCCGGACAAGGCCAAATCGCATCGAGCCAGGATCGGCTTCCGCCCGCGTGATCGTCAGCAGTTCCCCCACCAGGGCGTTGAGACGGTCGGCCTCCTTTTGAATGCGGTCCAGGGCCGCTTCCCGGTCGCTGCCCGATCGGGCGAGTTCCACCGCCAGGCCAAGCCGCGTCAGAGGGGAACGAAGCTCGTGAGAGATGTCCAGCAGCAGGCGGCGCTGTGACCCGAGCAGCGCCTGGATGCGTTCCGCCATCTGATCGAAGGTGCGCGCAAGTCTCCCTAACTCATCTCCTCGCGTGGACGCGGCGCGCGCCGAGAAATCTCCCTTGCCGAAGCGCACAACGGCTTGCTCCAGACTGCGCAGCGGCGCCGTAAGATATCGCGCCAGACCCCAGCAAAGGAGCACAACGGCGGGAATCATCCACAGCAGCCACTGTTGCCGGAACGGAGCCATGGGTGGCTCTCGGCGCAAGGGCAGAAAGAACCAGTAGCGCCCGTCCTCCGAGGACCGGGCGAAAAACTGCCGTTCTTTGTAGTGAAAGGGCCGGCCCCGCGCTCTCCGCGCACGCTCGATCAGTTCCCTGTCTGACTCTCCAGTGATGAGATTTGTGCCTCCGTTATCGGTGAGAAAGCCTCCGAAACCAAATGGTCCGCGACGCCGGCTCATAAGCTCTCGGAGAGCGTCGACGCCGCCTGTCTCATAGGCCTGACGCGCGCCTTCCAGCTGCATCGTCAGCAGGCCGAACCGCGGTCCCTGCCGGTCAAACTCGCGTTCTGATTCGACGAGACGAAAGATCACGCCCGATCCGATCATCGTCACGAGAACGACAGCCGAGAACCAAAGGAGGATCTTTGCGAACAGAGATCTCATGCCGTGGCCTCGTCGCTCGGCGAGCGCACAAACTGATACCCGATACCCCGGATTGTCTTGATGCGTGTGGCGCCGCCCAGCTTTTTCCGCAGATGGCTGATATGCATGTCCACGGAGCGGTCGAAGGGCGTGGCTTCGCGGTTGTAGATGTTTTCAATGACCTGATCTCGCGACAAGACGCGCCCGGCGGCGCGCATCAGCATCTCGAGAATGTCGAATTCAAACGTCGTGACTTCGACGGGCTTCCCGTCGCAGGCTACGCGGCGCGATGCCGGATCAAGCACAACCCCATTTACTTCGATGCGCTCTCCCAGAACGGAGGGTGCGCCCCTAGTGCGTCGCAACACGGATCGGATGCGCGCCAGCAGCTCGCGGGGATTGAAAGGCTTCGCCAGATAGTCGTCGGCGCCAAGCTCGAGGCCCACGATGCGGTCTACGTCCTCGCCCCGCGCGGTGAGCATGATAATGGGCACCGAACTCTGCTTGCGTAGCTGGCGCAGAACCTCGAAACCGTCCAGACTGGGCAACATGACGTCGAGCACCACCAGGTCGAAGTCCTCGCGTTGGGACCGCTCCAGCCCGTGGCGGCCGTCATGGCTGAACGCAACAGCGATCTGTTCCCGCTGGAAGAGCTCTTCGAGCAAGGAACAAAGCTCGGTATCGTCATCAATGACGAGTATCGACACGAAATCAATTTAGCACGCGCCTGCCGTTCGCCCCGCCGTTTCGAGCCGCGTTTACAAACCTTTACAGCAGGAGTAGAGGCTTTGTGGTGGATGTAGCTGCCTGTTCATAGGGGAGCCGGTCTCGAACTCGTCGCCCCTATCCGGTTTGACTGTGCCGGGACGAATGTTCTAGAATGCCTAGATTGACTAAGTGAGATAAACTAGGTACAACATGAAATCCGGCACTGCGTGCGCCTTGTTCCTGATGTTGCTTACGCCGGGTGTCGGCGCTCAACCGTTGCCGGGTCCGGCTTCGCCGCCCGCGGCCGCTGATAAGTCTTCCCCGGACTGGCTGCTGTGGGGAGGCCCTGGACGCAACTTTATTTCTCCTGCTCGCGGCTTGGCGGAGTCATGGCCGCCCACGGGACCACCCGTCTTGTGGCGGCGGGAACTGGGTGAGGGGTACGCCGCCATTGCCGCCGAAGGCGGCAGGCTCTACACGACGTACCATCGTGTTCAGCCGTATTGGCTTGTTTTCAGCGAGCAGCAGGAGGTTGTGGCAGCGCTCGACGCCCGCACCGGCGCAACCGTCTGGGAGTATGCGTCCCCCAGCACGTTTCGGTCGGCGCCCGGCCCGGGGCCGCACGTCATGCCGCAGATCGTTGGCGGCCGGCTTTTCACGATCGGCTCCTCGGGGAAACTGCTCGCTCTCGACAAGGGCACAGGAAAACTCCTCTGGCAGCATGATCTTTACGAAGAGTTCGGCGGCACCCGCCTGGAGTACGGGTATTCGTCGCACCCCCTCCCGTACAAGGACAATTTGATCGTCCTGGTGGGCGGCCAAGGTAAGGGCCTGATCTCGTTCAAGCAAGCGACCGGAGAGGTCGTCTGGGCGCGAGGTAGTTTCAAGAACGCTCATTCGGCGCCGATCCTCATCGACGTGGGGGGGCAGAGCCAAGTCGTGGCGCTTGTCGCCGACCATATCTTCGGTGCCGACCCCGACACAGGGACGGGGATCTGGAGTTTTCCTCACAAAACCGACTACGGGCTTGCCGTTAGCACGCCGGTGTGGGGGGACGATGGTTTGCTCTTCTTCTCTTCTTCCTATGGAGGCGGAGGGAGGGCCCTGCGGTTATCGCGCGACAACGGAAAAACCCGCGTCGAGGGGGTCTGGCACAATCCCCGCGTGCGTGTTCATTTCGGCAGCGTGGTGCGCCTGGGCGACGTACTGTATGCCTCCAGCGGCCACGATGGGCCGGCCCCGCTGACTGCCGTTGACGTGCGGAGCGGTGCGATTCTTTGGCAATCACGTGAGTTCGCCAAGGCGAGCTTTGTCTGGGCGGACGGCAAGCTCATTGTCGTTGATCAGGACGGCTACCTCGCATTGGCGACGGCAACCCCGGACGGGCTGAAAATTCATGCCAAAGTTCCGCTGCTTTCTTCCAACGCCTGGACGGCTCCCACGCTGGCGGGATCCCATCTCTACATCCGAGACCGCAAGATCATCCTCGCGCTCGACATCGGGCGGCCCTAGGCGCCCCGTACCCAAAGGGTAAAAAAAGTACCCGTCGAATCAAAAAGCACGCGTCTTTTACAAACCTTTACGGGTTTGACAAAGAGAGCTTACGTCCAAATCGTATCAATAGGTAGGAGGTTGCAGCGATGAAAACGGTGATGAGAGCGAGGACGAAATGGATTCTGGCCGCGGTAGCGGCTTTTGTGATGACGACCGCCCTGGTGGCGCAGGGTCCCGGCCCGCGCGGGCGCGGATTCGGCGGGCCCGGCTTCTTCGAAGGAGGGATGGGCCCCGGTCTGCTCGGCCCCGGTTTCGGGCGGCACCTGGATCTGACGGATGCCCAGAAAGAACAGGTTAAGGCTATCTTCGAGGCGGCGCGCACAAGCGCCGAGCCCCTTCGCGAGCAGCTCAAGCAGAACCGCGAGCAAGTCCAGGCCGCTGTCAAGGCAGGAAACGTCGCCGAGGTTGAGGTGCTTTCCAGCCAGCAAGGCACGCTTGCGGGACAGCTGGCGGCCATCGGCCACAAAGCTGCCATTCGCGTTAGACAGGAAGTGCTGACATCGGCACAGATTCAGAAACTCGACGAGTTTCAGGCCGACATGAAGGAGCGAATGGAGGCTCGCCGCAGCCGCTTTGGACGGACGGCCGAGTAACTGCGCACGAATTTCCTCTGAGCAACGCCAAAGCATGCTTGGGTGGCCCTGGGAAGAGGGGCCACCCTTTTTTTGCATCCCACCTGCGTCCAAAAGCCAGCTATTTGAGACCGGCAAGTAGCCGGCTAGAGAGCCAAGCTGCGCTTGCATCTCCTGCGTTAACAATCATATATCTGGGGGTCCGTGCTTTTTGGGAGGGATCTCCCCTATTTCCGGGATGGCTTGTGTGCGTGGCATCCCATACGCTAAGAGATCGGTATGCGAGGGTGGTAAATAGGTCCACCTGGAACGCCTGCGTCGATGCGCCCGGCGAATCTCGGTCCTGTGCATCCAATCCGCCCGCTTGGAGGTCATAACGATGGGATTTCGTACTTGGCCCCTGGTCGCTGCTGTGCTGGGCGCTCTGCTCACTCTGATCGCCCTCTCAAACCTCGCCGTCAGGAAAAAGGCGCAGGAGATCAACACACAACTTGACGAGATGCACGTGCTGCATCGTCATATCGAAGCCAGATTGCGAAAGGTCCGGTCCGACATTCATCTGTCCGGCATTTTCATACGCGACTACCTTCTCGATAACTCGCATCTCACCGGCCCGGCCTACCGCGAGAAATTGATGGGCTTGCGCGAGTCTACGACTGCGACGCTGAGAGATCTGGAGCCCGTTGTGGACCCGAAGGTAGTGGGCCGGATCGTGAACCTTCAAGAAAGGCTTGAAGACTACTGGCAAACCTTCAATCCTCTGTTTGAGTGGGATCAAGCTCAAAAGATGGCCCTGAGTACTCCGTTTCTGCGGCGGCAGGTACTGCCGCGGCGCGACGCCGTTCTCGGCATCGCGCAGGATATCGAGGAAGTCAACAACGCCAATCTTAAGGAGCAGCGGGCTGTAATTGCCCTTCGGGAGTACGAACTGCACGGGTTCCTGAATCGAACGCTGTGGATCAGCTTGTGTCTTGGGATCGGTGTGGCCGTTATAGCCGTCATGCGCCTCCGGCTTCTGGAAAAGCGAGCGGAGGAGCAACACGCGAAGAGTGAAGAGGCGGAACGGGAAATGCGCCGACTCTCGCAAGAGTTGGTGACAGCGCAGGAGGAGGAGCGAAAGCGGCTATCTCGCGAATTGCACGACGAAGTCGGTCAGACGCTTACGGCCTTGCGCATGGAAATCGCCAAGGCCGAGAAGGCCCGCCCCGCCTCTGAGCAGGGATTTTCCACCCACTTGGCCGAAGGCAAGCATCTCATCGATATGCTTATTCGTACGGTCCGGGATCTGTCAATGGGATTGCGCCCGAGCATGCTTGATGACTTGGGGCTGGCCCCCGCGCTCAAGTGGCAAGCACAGGATTTCGGCCGCCGTTACGGAGTTTTGGTCAGCGTTGTCCTGGACGGCGATCTGGATCACCTTTCCGAGCCGCAGCGAACCTGTGTCTACCGGGTTGTGCAGGAAGCACTCACGAATTGCGCCAGGCATGCGAGAGCCAGCCAGGTGAGCGTGTCCTTACGGCGGGGGGACGACCTGCTTCGACTGCTGATCCACGATGATGGGGTTGGGCTTTCCGAGGGCACGGGCAGGGGCCGCGGCTTCGGACTCCTGGGGATCGAGGAGAGGGTCAAGGAATTGCACGGGAAGGTGCTGCTGCACTCTACGGATGGCGCCGGGACAACGCTGAGCATTGAGATCCCGGTTCCCGAGGAAGTTCCGGAGGAACAGATTGCGAGTCCTTCTGGCGGATGACCATGGCATCGTCCGGAGGGGTATGCGATCCCTTCTGGAGGAAGAACGGAGCGTTGAGGTTGTCGGGGAGGCCCGCGACGGCCGGGAAGCTCTGAGTCTTTGTGAATCCTTGTTGCCCGATCTCGCCATCCTTGACATTGCGATGCCGCAACTCAACGGGATTGAGGTGGCCTCCCAGGCGTTGAAACAGAATCCCAGGCTGCGGGTCATCATGCTGAGCATGTACGCCCATGAATCCTATATCATTCGTGCCCTGATGGCCGGCGCCAGGGGGTACCTCCTCAAGGAGGTGGCCGAGGAAGACCTGTTGCCCGCGGTGCGCGCCGTCTCTCAGGGCCGTTCGTACTTCAGTCCAGCCATTAGCAGTTCTTGCTGAGGACTACGTGAGATATCTGCAGGAGAGGGGTCATGAGGATTCCTATCTCTTGCTGACAGATCGAGAAAAGGAAGTTCTGCAATTGCTGGCCGAGGGAAGGTCCAACAAAGAGGCTGCTTCGATTCTCAGTATCGGAGTGTCTACTGTTGAGACTCACCGCGGCAATCTCATGCAGAAACTTGGGCTCCACAACACGGCTGAGTTGGTCCTGTACGCGGTGCGCAAGGGGATTGTTCAGTAAACGAGTGTCTTGAAGCCTATCCAAACGCATGTTCAGGACATTCAATCGGCGCTTGCTCATTGGGTACCTACTTCTGGTCGGCGTGCCTTTGGTGATGCTCCTTGCCGTATTGCGCAAGGGCAAGGCGGTGAGTGCGCCTGCGTCTGTCCAGGGGGAGTGGTGGATCGCCCTGGACCACACTTCCGGCGGCCGTTCTTCCTGTGACGTGACTCTCCAAGCGTTCGATGGGGCGGCTATTCGAATTTCACAGTCAGGCAGCTACCTCGAGGCGAAGTCTGACGCCTTTCCGCCCGGTGTTCTCCGTGGCCGAGGCAAAGGGATGAATCTGTGGTTCGAGTCCGCCCTTCATGACAGTTCCATGCTCAATGGAGATCTGGTCCGACTCGTGGGCGCCGTCTCAGATGTAGAAGGAAGCCGGGTGATGCGCGGCACGCTTCTCATGCCGCGACAGGTGGACTGCACGCCGCGAGGCTTTGAGGCGGTCTTGTCCGCTGACAGCAGAGGGGGCCAAGCGAGAACGGAGGAGGGTCATGCCCGACCTCGTTAAGCTCCTGCTTCAAATCTCGGCCATAGTAGTGTTCGCCCGTCTGGTCGGCCTAGCCTTCCGCCGCATCGGCCAACCGCAGGTCATGGGCGAGATGGTGGCGGGAATTCTACTAGGGCCGTCCTTTCTGGGATGGATCTATCCCGAGGCAATGCAGAGGCTCTTCCCCGACTCGAGCTTGGGCTATCTCAGCACTCTGAGTCAGGTTGGGCTGCTGCTCTACATGTTCCTGGTGGGATTGGAGTTTAATCCGAACCTGCTGCGAAACCTCGGCCACACAGCTCTACTGACGAGTCACGTGAGCATTTCCGCGCCGTTTCTCCTGGGAGCGGTGCTCGCGCTATACCTTTACCCGCGGCTTTCCAGTGATAGTGTCCCGTTTCAGGAGTTTGCGCTGTTCATGGGAGCGGCGATGAGTGTCACGGCGTTTCCCGTGCTAGCGCGAATCCTGCGCGAGAGGAACTTACAGAAAACTCAGCTTGGAACCGTAACCATCGCCTGCGCGGCGGTGGACGACGTCACGGCGTGGTGCATCCTTGCCTATATTCTGGCTCTCGCACGGGCCGCCAAGAGCGCCCTCCCGCTGTTGTGGTCCGTGCTCGGGCTCATTCTCTTCGTTTTGTTTATGACTCTAGCGGTGAGGAAGTGGCTGGCCGGCTTTGAGAAACGCTTTCGGAGACGTGGCGCCGTCAGCGATGACATGGTGGGGCTGATCCTATTGATTCTTCTTGGATCAGCCGCGATGACCGAGTGGCTTGGCATCCATCTGTTGTTTGGAGCGTTTCTGTTCGGGGCGATCATGCCCAAGAACGAGGAGTTCGTGCGTCAGATCTCCAACAAAATCGAATCGATCACGATGGTTTTACTCTTGCCCATATTCTTTGCCTTCACGGGACTTCGCACCAGCACCGGGTCATTGCGCGAGACGGAGATGTGGTTGTTCTGTGGCCTGCTCACGCTGGTTGCGGTGGCCGGCAAGCTGGGCGGATCGTTTGTGGCCGCCCGGCTCACTGGCCTGCCATGGCGGGACGCCGCGGGTGTGGGCATCCTGATGAACACCAGAGGCCTGATGGAACTAGTTATCTTAAACATTGGATTTGAATTGGGTATTATTTCTCCGGCACTCTTCTCGATGATGGTGATCATGACATTGATTACTACTTTCATGACTACCCCGTTGTTGGCATGGGTTTACCCGGAGCGTTTGATCAATGCGCCCCAGGCATTCCCGCCCCCGGAAGAGCAGCCTGAATTCGCCGAAGCCAAGATGAGGTAGGCGACTGCAAAAGGCTGCGTGGCTGGGGCGCGATCTAAGAGACGCGTGCGTGGAGTGGTACTTTCGCTGAGGGCGGTCCTAGTCTTTACTGGATCTTGCGTGGGCTACCAGGATTCCGGGTGAGGCGGCGACTGGTGGCTGGGATTCGAGGGGGGATGGCAGTGTTGATGACGATCGCCGTCCTTCGCAACGGCGGCGTCCGAACAGCTGTTTCCGCAAGGAGAAAACATCAGCTGGCTGCTGATTTGACCGCCGCTCGGGGCGGCGCGTCCGTCTTCAGACTCGAGTTGGTTTGCCGCACCGCTCGCAGGTGACGAGCCAGTAGTGCTGCTCGGCTCGGGCTTTCGGCGCATTCAAACTGACTTCGTGATCGAAGAGGCAGCACAGAATGGAATTCCAGAACCGCCGCGCTCTCTCAAACGATGCGATATTCCACGTCTCACTACGCCCGTTCATGCTATGTCTCCGCGGGTAGAGATCTCACTTCCTGGCTAGCATCGTAGGACCAGCGGGCCACACCGTCTATTAGTAAAATACCTTAGAGTGTGTGCTCCAAATGCTTCTTTCGTAAGAGGTTCGACGCTCCCGGGTGATGTTGTGGTTCTGTGAAGAACGGTTGTATGTCCAGCGTAATGGGCGCACCGAGTATCCTACAGATGGAGAGCGGCGAGGCGTACCCTTCGCATTCCTCAATGGTTTGTGAGGTCGGTTCCCCGTTCAGTCCTTTCCCCCGCCGCGTAATTCCTGGTGTTGCTTGAGAGGGTGGAGGTTGTCACACTGAGAGTAGTTGAGCCGAGGACCCTGTTCCCGGTGACTGATTCGATAGCGTGGGCGGACTCGTGAGGATGAATCGCATCTCAATTCCAGCGGCCAGTTTGGTGTGCTGGCTAATGGTTGCCGGCGCAGGTTTGGCGCAGAACGTTCCGCCGCCGGCGGACGCGGCGTCATCGCCGGTTGCCCGCACCATTCCCGCCGTAACTTCTCCCGAAGGACGCAATGTAAAGCTACGCTTTGCTGGGACGAGGCGTCTGCCCGGCGCGCAAGGGGAGGCTCGTGTCGAGCGCAAGCGCGGCCAGACAGAGATCTCGGTCAAGCTCAAGGATCTCAAGCCGGCCTTGCTTTTCGGCGGTGACTACAACACCTACGTATTGTGGACAGTCTCTCCCGAGGGGCTGGTGCATAACGCCGGAGAGTTTGTGCTACGCGGGAGCGACAGCGAACTCAATACTTCGACCCCGCTGATTACGTTCGGCATGCTCGTAACGGCGGAACCGCATTTTTTGGCGGACGCCCCGAGCCCGATCGCGGTGTTGGAAGTGGCGCAGGACACCCCGGGCCCCAGAATTCGGTATCAGGAATTCGATCGCGGCTACAGCATTGTCCGGCAGACGCTGGTCAACGAACAGCCGACCAGAGGGGAATTTCGCGTCGACCGGGAGCAGGCGATGACCGCCGTGGCTCTGGCGGAGCGGGCGGGAGCCGAACGGCACGCCCCGCAAGAGCTGGCCGCGGCACGCGAGGCTTTGCGGACCGCCATCGAAGCCCTCGGCAAGGGCGATGCCCAGCAGATGACGCTACTGGCTCATCGCACGGTGCGGCTGGCGGTCGAGGCTCAGCGGCTTGCCGGGGAGCGGGCCCGGCAGTCGGCGATTGATACGGAGATTCGGGATTTGCGAAGCCGGGTCGCCGAACTCGAGCAGAACCTGCAAAAAACAGAGCAGGCGCGCCGGGAGTTCTCGTTAACGGCCGAACGGCACCGCGACGAGGCCGAGGGCCTGCGGCGTCAGCTACAGGAAGCTCAGTCCCAGTTGCAGCAGGCTCGCAGCGAAACGCGGCGGCTCTCGTGGCTGCAGTCCGAGGCCGAGAGCGCCGCCGAGCGCGCAAAGCGCGAGGCGGAAGAGCTGCGGGGCCGCATGTTCGACGCTCTGAGCCGCGTCGCCGAAACCCGCGAAACGGCGCGCGGGCTGGTGGTGAACCTGCCCGATATTCTTTTTGATTCCGGTAAGACGACGCTTCGCATGCAGGCCAAAGAGGTCTTGAGCCGCGTGGCGGGCATCCTGCTGGTGACGCCGGGCTACACACTGAGCATTGAAGGCCACACCGACAGCGTCGGCAGCGCCCGCTTCAATCAGGAGCTTTCCGATAAGCGCGCGCGGTCTGTTCACGACTACCTGGCGGAAGCGGGCTTCTCACCCGAGGGGATGACGACCAAGGGCTACGGCGAATCCCAGCCGATCGCGTCGAACAACACCAACGCCGGCCGCCAGCAGAACCGGCGGGTGGAAATTTTGATTCAGGATGTGAGCGGAGCCGCGATTGTTCCCACCCCGGTTGCCGCGCCAGCCGATCCGAATGAACTGGGACGGCCGCAATAGTTCCACGGTTCGTTCTTTCCCCTTAGCGTTTCTTCCGCCCGGTCTTTCCGGGGCGGCTCCCCGCCAACCATTTCACGCTTTGGGTTTCGATAAACTTCGCCAACTGTTCCAGCGCCGCGGCACGCGGATACCCATTGCGCCAGATCAGTCCGATCGTACGGTGAGCCTTTTCTGAATCGAACGGGACTGCTTTGACGCGGGCGCCCTTCACAAACTCATCCTTCAGCGCCAACTCGGGGAGCAGCGTGCACCCGAAGCCGGCGGCGACGAGGTGGCGCAGCGTCTCCAGACTCGTGGCGCGGTAGCTGTTCTTGCCGTCGGGATCGGGTGCTGAGAGCGTGCCGCAAAGTGTGAGAGCCTGATCACGCAGGCAGTGGCCGTCGGAAAGCAGCATCACATTCTGTCCATAAAGATCCTGCTCGGCAATGACGCGCTTGTTCGCAAGCGCGTGATCGTCGCGGCAGACCAGCCAGAAGGGTTCCTGAAAAAGGACAGCTTGCACAGCCTGCGGGGCGGCTGCCGGCAGCGCCAGGGCAATGCAATCGAGCTGGTGCTGGCTCAATCGCGCGATGAGATCCTCGGTGAGACCTTCCTGGATCACAAGCTTCAAGCGCGGCAGCCCGCGAGCGAGGGCCGGCAGCAGCCGCGGGAGCAGGTAGGGCCCCAGGGTCGAGATGATTCCCAGGCGGAACGGTTCGACGAACGGGTCGGTGTAGGTACGCGCCAGCTCGACGATGGAGTCACATCCGGCGAGCACGTCGCGCGCCCGCTCCGCCACTTTCTCGCCGACGGGTGTGAGGCGCACCCTCTTGTTTGTGCGCTCGACCAGCTGCACGCCCAACGATTCCTCCAGCTTCTTCAGCTGCGTGCTGAGAGTCGGTTGCGTCACGAAGCAAGCCGCGGCAGCCCGGCTGAAGCTGCGGTTGTCAGCCACCGCGGCCAGGTAGCGCAACTCCTGCAAGCTAATCGCATTTATAGACATGGTCAATGCGAATGATCTAGATAATTCATTTTACAAATAACGAGGCGCCGGGCAACCTGGAGAAGAGACCCGGCGCGCCCGAACGCTTGCCCAAGCCAGACGCCGTGCCGGCCCCTCGAACTCATAGTCCCTAAGGAGCTGACTCATCATGCCAGAGAAGAAAAAAACGCTCACCACAGCCGCCGGTATCCCCGTTGGCGACAACCAGAACAGCCTGACCGCGGGGCCCCGCGGACCGCTGCTGGTGCAGGACTGGCAACTATTCGAAAAACATGCCCACTTCAACCGCGAACGCATTCCCGAGCGCGTGGTGCACGCCAAAGGTTCGGGCGCTTATGGTGTGCTTCGCATCACCAACGACATCACCCGCTACACGAAGGCAAAAGTCTTTTCCGCCGTCGGCAAGGAAACGCCGTGCTTCCTGCGCTTCTCGACGGTCGCCGGTGAACGCGGGGCCGCCGACGCCGAGCGCGACGTGCGCGGGTTCGCCTTGAAGTTCTACACCGAGGAGGGCAATTGGGATCTCGTCGGCAACAATACGCCCGTTTTCTTCGTGCGCGACCCGTATAAGTTCCCCGATTTCATCCGCACGCAAAAGCGCGACCCGCGCACCAACCTGCGCAACCCGACAGCGATGTGGGATTTTTGGTCGCTGTCTCCCGAGAGCCTGCATCAGGTGACGATCCTGTTCTCCGACCGGGGCCTGCCCAAGTCGTACCGGCACGTGCATGGCTTCGGCTCTCACACTTACAGCTTCCTCAACGCCAAGAACGAGCGCTTCTGGGTCAAGTTCCACTTCAAGACCATGCAGGGCATAGAATGCTGGACCGACGAGGAAGCGGCGCAGGTTGTCGGTGGCGATCGCGAAAGCCACCAGCGCGATCTGTTTAACGCGATTGAGCGAGGCGACTTTCCGAAGTGGCGCGTGTGTGTGCAGATCATGCCGGAAGCTGAGGCGGAGAACGCACCTTACAACCCCTTTGACCTCACAAAGGTTTGGCCGCACGGCGACTACCCGCTGATCGACGTGGGCGTGATGACGCTAAACCGGAATCCGGACAACTATTTCGCCGAAGTGGAGCAGGCGAGCTTCTCTCCGGCAAACGTTGTGCCGGGCGTGAGCCATAGCCCCGACAAGATGCTGCAGTTCCGCATTTTCTCTTATGCGGATGCGCACCGCTACCGCCTGGGCGTGAACCACGAGAGCCTGCCCGTGAACAAGGCCCAGTGCCCGGTGCATTCCTACCATCGCGATGGAGCCATGCGCTTCGACGGCAACGACGGCGGCGCGGTGAACTACGAACCGAACAGCTTCGGCGGCCCGGCCGAAGATCCTCGTTTCAAGGAGCCGCCGTTGGGTATCACGGGGGATGCCAACCGCTACAACCACCGCGAGGGCAACGACGAGTACACGCAACCAGGCAACCTGTTTCGCCTGATGACGGACGATCAACGCCGGCAACTCATCAACAACCTCGCCGGCTCCATGAGCAGCGTGCCCCGCGAGATTCAGTTACGGCAGATCGGCCATTTCCATCGCGCCGACCCGGCCTATGGCGAGGGCGTTGCGAAAGCGCTCGGCATCAAGATCGAGGAACTCGAAGGAGTCGTGGCGCTGAAGTAGTTTTCGTTTGACCGAGGCAAACAGGGGGACGGCCCATGCGCCGTCCCCTCGCCCTTCGGAGACTCTGCCCCCTGACCCGTGGAGAGTGGTTTCAGGACTTCAACGCCATTTTCGAACCCAAAAATTGGGTTCGTTTTGGCAAACGAAGCCAAATCCGTATTGAGAACAAAGGGTCAATTGGGTTTGCTTCGCCAAATTTTATTTCTGTTTTCGTGTTCTTCCCACCCCAGGCAAGATAGAACTGTAGAGGAACACCGATGAACATGAGTGCAGTACGGGAACTCCCTCCGGCCGAGCCGGACTCATTGTATAGCGCGTGTCAAGGGGTACTCTTGGCCCCGGCAGGGCCTGCTAGATCTGCGCCGAGAACACACATTGGGTTCGCGGTAACGTGATGTTCGCCTGGTCAGATCAAACGTGGTCTCGATCACGGCCGACATCCGTGCCGATGCCCTCAAGAAATCCCCTTAGCTCGCGAGGCGGCCGAACAGGAATCAGTTCGATGCGATTGCCGTATAAGAAGGCTGCAAGTTCTTGCCCCGGCCGAAGCTTGCAGGCTGTTGCGGATGTACTTTGGCGGGACGACCTGAAATTTCCGCGAAATCACCACCGTTGTCATTGACGCCTCCGGCCGTTCAGTATGTCGCTTACCAAGTAGGGCCTTCCGGCTCCCGCTCCAGGGCAATGGACACGGCATGCCGAGCCCCTGCGAGTGGAGGACGCTGACCCTGGTTACCCTTTGCTCCACCCCTCGCTCAGATCCTTGGCCGGCTCGCGGCTTTTGATCCCTCTTCCCCGTCCCAAAGCCGAGGGCTTACACGCAGGCGGACACGGATGTCCCTACAAAAGTTCTCTAGTATGTCCCGAATCTACACTTTCCCGGGTTGCCCGAAGAAACGAAATTGCAATCCCTCGTCATACGCCTATTGATTAAACATCCATGTCACGATATGCTACGGCAACGCTTGGAATGAGGTCCGACATGCGTATTAGGGCCAGGGTTGCGTCTCTGTTGCTGTTCGCTCCCGCTGTCTTGCCGGCTGCGGACGAGCCTTCGTGGATAAAACTGACCACGAAGAATTTCGAGCTATATACCACGGCCGGAGAAAAGACCGGACGTGAAACCATTCTTCGTTTTGAGCAGGTGCGCGGCTTTTTTGCGCTAACGATGAAGCTCGACCGTCCGGCGGACCGGCCTATCCGCATTATCGCTTTCCGCTCCGCAAAGGAGTACGAGCCCTACCGGCCGCGGGAAGGCACGACCGCCTACTATTTGCCGGGGCAGGACCGTGACCTGATCGTCATTGGCGACGCGAGGGACGAACAGGCCTATCCGGTCGTTGTGCATGAGTACGTGCATCTATTGGTGCGCCACAGCGGATTGGAACCTCCCATTTGGTTGAACGAGGGGATTGCCGAGGCGTATTCGACACTGCAGTCCTATGCGGGGCAGGTCGCGGTAGGCGCAGTGCCGGCGGGCCGTTACCACGTGCTACGAAATTCAAAATGGATAGACCTCGAGACGCTGCTGAGCGTGACGCACGACTCCCCGCACTACAACGAGAAGGACCGCATGGGCGTGTTCTACTCGCAAAGCTGGGCCTTGTACCACATGCTCTACTTTTCGGAGGGGTATAGGCCGAGATTCATGGAGTTCCTAAAATCCCTGATGGCCGGTGTCTCCGCGGCGCGTGTCTTTCAGGATGTCTATGGGAAGTCGCTGGAGCAGGTGACAAAGGATTTGCGTTATTACATGAACGGCGACCGCATGCGGGTTGTCCTGTTTGATGTGAAGCTTGAAAAGTCGGCGGAGCAGCCGGAGACTAAGCCGGCGCCGCCCCTGGAGTCAGGCGTACTTCTCGCGGAGGTTCTGAGTTCGCTGCGAAAGGGCGGCGAAGCACGCAGGATGCTGGAGGACCTGGCGGGACGGTATCCCAAGGAGCCGGGCGCGTTTGAGGGCCTGGCGTCTCTCGAGTTAAGGGAACGCAACTGGGAACGCGCCGCCGTACACTTCCAGCGCGCGGCGGAGTTGGGCGCCACCGGCTCGAAATTCTATTACGAGTACGCCATGACGGTGCGGCGGGCCGGCGGCAAGGCCGCCGACCGTATTCCCATTCTGCAGAAGGCCGTCGAACTGCAACCAGACTTTGTGGAAGCCCGGCTTAGCTTGGGCTTCGATCTTTTGAACGAGGGCCGCCATGCGGAAGCCCTGGGGGTGCTGGCCGGGATCAAGCGGATCAAGGAAGAGCAGGCGGTGTCGCTGTACCGGGCGCTGGGGTATGTGCAGCACCGGCTAGGGAATGAAGAGGGCAGCGACAAAGCCCTGCAACTCGCCGCGAAATATGCGCGTACGCCGGACGAAAAATCCGATGTGGAGTCGCTGCGGCAGGGGATCAAGCGGGCCCGGGAGAGCCGAAACGCCGTTGCGTTGACAATGGCGCCGTCGGACCCCACGGGAGGCGAATTCGTTGACGCCACGCCGAGGCTGGAGCGCAAAGAGCAGTCTCCGGCTGACGAAGACCTGGTAGAGCGCTACACCCCGGTGCTTGCAGGTGCGCAGGCTGTTGAAGGTGTGTTGCACGAGCTGGATTGCCGCGGCGGTACGGCGACGCTCACGATTTTGGTGGACGGCGAGCCCCAAGCCTTTCTCATCGACGATCCGGCGAAGGTGACGGTGAAACACTCCGGCAATGCCTCGATCGATTTCACCTGCGGGCGGCAGGAGCCGACGCCCGTGCTATTGCGGTATCTTCCGGCGCCGCCGGATGCGAAGGAAGTCGTGGGGCTGGTGCGAGGGATTGAGGTGGTGGAGGGGAATTGAGGGGCGGTCGCGAAGCGGCGCTCAGATGAGCGATGAGGTCTCCAATATCGGCTCAACTAGTTGCGAATCTGGAAGTTACGATTAAGAAATATGTCACCTATGACGACCGCCCGGCATTCAGCACCGAGGCGAACCGCTCAGCCATAGCATCGCTGTAGACGATCGCGTAGCCGTGGCCGATAAGTTCAACGAAGTGGCGGGCATGCGTCATGATGGCGGGCATGTCTTTCTCGAAATCGCCGGAGATTTCTACGGTCCTGATGAAAAAGATCCAGGGTGGTTTCTTGGGGATTCGATGATCGACAACGAACCCCGACTCTTCATCCAAAGCCAAGGCCGTCCTAATCTCGGAAAACATTGCTGTATTGACAGCATGTGACGCTGATTCAAAATGGACGCCGTAGATCACCTTTGTCGGGTAGAACGTGAATTCGAAGTGTACTTCCGAGCAAAACCTGTGGGCCATCGTTCGATCTTCCACCTGCAGGATTCTCTCCATGCCTCGAACTTTAAAGTCAGTGTGCCCTTGGCTGGTAATCTCCTCGATAAACTCCTTCGGCTCGACAGAGGATGACGGCGCATCCTGCGCGAACCACTCCGTGAGACCCTGCTGAATGAAACGGTACGTATCCAAACGCCAGCGTTGATCCGCATCCGTCAGGGCGCGAATCGCAGCACCCAACACTACGATCAGGAGAAGGCCGCCTGTGACGCCATAGAGGTTATACGAAAAGTTTGCGAGGCGCTCAGCTCGGGCGCTGTCGGGAAGCGCCAAAGTCAGCGCAAAGGCGATGACGTGGAGGCCGAAGAGGGCCACCGCCAAGAGGACAAGGAGCTTGCGATACTTCTCTACCTGGGGCAGGGCGAGGATCTTGTTGATCGTCTCCAGCATACACGCCTTGTCTTTTGGCCCGAAACTCCACGCGCGACGGCGTTCAGTGTAACGACTTCGGTACTGGGCGTCAATTTGCTTCGGAGGTGCAGGCGGAGGGCAGTGGTGGGTCCGTGGAACCAGAACGAGTCCACAAAGTAGGGTAAGACAAAACCCCGGCCGGGCCCGCGGGTCTCGACCGGGGTTATAGAACCGTTTCGCTTCAGATGCCGTAGAAAAGTCTTCGATTTGCCACAATTCCTGCAGGACCCTCTGACCCGCGGCGGCTCGCTTTGATCGCGGTCTGGAACGGTCCCGGTTTCTCGCTGGCTAAATGTCGTAATACAGCGAGAACTCGTAGGGGTGTGGACGCTGCCGCACCGCCGTCGCTTCGGCCTTGATCTTGTAGTCGATGTAGGTCTCGATGACTTCCTCGGTGAAGACATCATTCTTGGTGAGGAACTCGTGGTCGGCCTCGAGAGCCTCCATCGCGCCGTCGAGCGAGTAGGGAAGGGAAGGCACATTCCGCAACTCTTCAGGAGACAGATCGTAGATGTCCTTGTCGAGGGGCTCGCCGGGATGGATCTTGTTCTGGATGCCATCCAAGCCAGCCATCAGCATGGCGGCGAAAGCCATGTACGGGTTGCACGACGGGTCCGGAGGCCGGAACTCGACGCGCTTGGACTTCGGGCTGGCCGAGTACATCGGGATGCGGCAAGCCGCCGAGCGATTGCGCCGCGAGTAGGCCAGGTTGACCGGCGCTTCGAAGCCCGGCACGAGGCGCTTGTAGCTGTTCGTGGTCGGGGCGGCGAAGGCGATGATGGCCGGGGCGTGTTTGAGCAAACCGCCGATGTAATACAAGGCCATCTCACTCAGGCCGGCGTACTGGTCGCCCGCGAACAAAGGCTTGCCATCCTTCCAAATGCTCTGGTGCGTGTGCATGCCGCTGCCGTTGTCGTTGAACAGGGGCTTCGGCATGAAGGTCACCGTGCGTCCGTGCTGAAAGGCGACGTTCCGCGCGACGTACTTGTAAATCATCATGTTGTCGGCGGACCGCACCAGAGTGTCGAACTTCTGGTCGATTTCACACTGTCCGCCGGTTGCGACCTCGTGGTGATGGCACTCGATCGTCAGGCCGCAGCGCTGCATGATCTCGACCATTTCGGTGCGAATATTCTGATGGTGATCGGTGGGCGGAACCGGGAAGTACCCTTCCTTGTAGCGCGGCCGGTAGCCGAGGTTGTTCTCCTTGCGGCTGGAGTTCCAACGCCCTTCTTCCGCGTCGATGTAATAGAAGCCGTAGTTGTACGACTGGTCGAAGCTGATGTTATCGAAGATGAAGAATTCCGCTTCCGCGCCAAAGAAAGCCTGATCGCCGAGTCCCGAATACTGCAAGTAGTTTTCGGCCTTCCTGGCGATCCAGCGCGGGTCTCTCTCGTAGTGCTGCTTGGTGATGGGATCGATGATATCGGCGATCATGACCAGCGTAGGCACTTCCGTGAACGGATCGAGCATGGCCGTGTTGGGATCCGGAACGATGAGCATGTCGCTCTCGCTGATGGAGCGCCAACCGCGAATACTCGAACCATCAAAACCGAACCCTTCCTCGAACGTCTCTTCGCTGAGCTGTTCGATCGGATAGGTGACGTGCTGCCAGAGGCCGGGGAGATCGGCGAAGCGCACGTCCAACATCTTGACGTCATTTTGTTCCGCCATTCGAATGACGTCCGCGGGAGTTCTCGTCGTACTCATTACACCTCCAAAGTAGCGTCTCGGCTTTTGGAAAACTGCTTATTTCGGGGAGACCGAAACTGCCAATGGTACCATAGCCGCGCGGCGGCGTTCCGCGACCCATCGGACCCATAAAAACTTTTGATTGACGGGCCTCCCGGCCTTGACCTTGCCTTGCGGCGGACGTTCCGGGGGGTCCCGGTGCGCGCGCCTCACCGGGCGGGAAGCCGGCTCGCAAGCCCCGATAAACCGCCGTGATTCTGACTGAGCGGCCTTCCGCCCCCCGGCGGAGACCAACCATAGCGCGGCGGGTTGACGGCGGGGGCAGGAGCGCCGATTTCTATCCTCCGCAGTCGCTTCGGGCTGCCTGCCGCCATTGACTTGCGCGCCAAGCCGGATGTAGGCTGAATTTTTCCGTCCCCGATGTCGGTTATCCGCTGAACTGCCCCCGCCCGCGAAGGCCTTGGGCCATCCTCAGCACTGCTTAGCGTGAATAGGAGATTTCGAATTGGTATGAGTGCGAATTCCATCCGTCTATGGGCGATCAACTCCGCGGTCAACCGCGGCCCGGTCCCGGCGCATTTTTCCTACAAGGAGGAGCACACCAGCGATGTCTGGGGCGACAACGTCTTCAGCCTGTCCCTGATGGCACAGCGGCTGCCAAAGGACGTTTACAAGTCGCTCAAGAAGACGATTGAAACCGGCGGCAAACTGGATGCTTCGACGGCCGACGCTGTTGCCGAGGCTATGAAGACCTGGGCCCTGGAGCACGGCGCCACTCACTACGCCCATGTCTTCTATCCGCTAACGGGTCTCACGGCCGAGAAGCACGACTCGTTTTTCGATCCGACCACGAACGGCGGCACGATCGCGCAATTCGACGGCGGGACGCTCATCCAGGGCGAGCCGGACGGTTCCTCCTTTCCATCAGGCGGCATTCGCGCGACGTTCGAGGCCCGCGGATACACGATTTGGGACGTCACCAGTCCGGCTTATCTGATGGAGAACCCGAACGGGGCGACGCTGTGCATTCCGACGGCGTTTGTCTCCTGGACGGGTGAGGCGCTGGATAAGAAGACGCCCGTGCTGCGCTCGATGCAGGCGCTCAACACGCAAAGCCAGCGGGTGCTGAAGTTCTTCGGTACGGACGGGGCCTTTGTCTCGTCGACGGCCGGCGCTGAGCAGGAATACTTTCTGATCGACAGGGCATTCTTCCACGCCCGTCCGGACCTGATGGCCTGCGGCCGCACGCTGTTTGGGTGTCCGCCGCCCAAGGGGCAGGAGTTTGACGATCACTACTTCGGCGCCATCCCGGAGCGCGTGCTGGCCTGCATGTTCGAGGTGGAGCGCGAGTGCTTCAAGCTGGGCATCCCGACCAAGACGCGCCACAACGAAGTGGCTCCGGGCCAGTATGAGGTGGCGCCGGTCTTCGAGTTCGGTAACGTCGCGACGGACCATCAGCAACTGATCATGGTGACCCTACGCCGCGTCGCCGAAAAATACGGCATGGTCTGCCTGCTGCACGAGAAACCGTTCGCCGGCATTAACGGCTCCGGCAAGCATTTGAACTATTCGATGGGATCCTCCAAGGCCGGGAATCTCTTCGACCCGGGCGATACGCCCTCGGACAACGCTCAATTCCTGGTGTTTTGCGCGGCGATGGTGCGTGCGGTCTGCCGCTGGTCGAAGCTGCTGCGAGCCGCTGTGGCCACGGCCAATAACGACCACCGTCTGGGCGCGAATGAAGCTCCGCCGGCGATTCTTTCGGTGTTTCTGGGCGATGAGTTGACGCAGGTGATGGAAGCCATCGCCAAGGGCGTTTCGGTCAAGGCGAAGAAGGGCACGCTGAACCTCGGCGTCGACGTGCTGCCGGCTATTCCGCGGCATTCGGGCGACCGCAACCGCACCAGCCCGATGGCCTTCACGGGGAATCGCTTCGAGTTCCGGGCGGTGGGCTCCAGCATGTCCATCGCGGGGCCTCTGGTCGTGCTGAACACGATCATGGCGGAGTCGCTGGACTACTGTGCCAGCATCCTCGAAAACTCCGACACGTCCACACCCGCGAAGCTCGGGAAGGCCGTGGAAAAAATCATCAAGGACATCTGGAAGGATTGCAGTTCCATCGTTTTCAACGGCGATGGATATTCGGAAGCCTGGCACGAAGAGGCCGCCAAGCGGGGCCTGCCGAACCTTAAGACCTGCGCCGATGCGTTGCCCGTGATCAAGTCGCCGGAGGTGATCGACCTTTTCACGAAGTATAAGGTTTTGTCGAAACGCGAAACGATTTCCCGGTACGAGGTCTACGCGGAGCAATACATTCGATCGGTCAACGTCGAAACCAAACTTTTCATCGAGATGGTGAAGACGATCATCTTCCCGGCCGCCGTGCGCTACCAATCCGAACTGGCGACGTCGCTGGCCAACCTGCGGGCGATCGACATCGAGACGGACCACGACACAATCGATAAGGTGACGACGCTGATCAAGAGTCTGCAGGATTCGGTGGCGGAACTCGAGGAACTGCGGGTCAAGCAGGCGTCTCTGCATGGCATCGAGAAGGAATGCCAATTTTGCCGGGATGCTCTGCTGCCGAAAATGCGGGAAATCCGCGGTTATGCCGACCAACTTGAGGGTCTCGTCGCCGACGACATTTGGCCCTTGCCGACGTATCAGGAAATGCTGTTCATCAAGTAGCTCGCCAGACCCTCCGCGCGGGGACCCGCAGGTCCCCGCGCGTTTCCCGCCATCCTGTTTTCGGCATCTTCGGGGTACGGAAATAAACCTCGGGCGATGGTTGCAAAACACCTTACAACTCTTTCAAATCAATCTATTTAATTATGTTTAGGTAGGGCTGTCTCTGGCCGTGCGCGGTGGTAGGAGAAATTACTCAGACGGCTAGTGCGAATTGCCGATTAACGATCGATAGAAGGTTCCCTACAGTCAGACAAGAAGCCAGAAGACTGCCTGTTTTCCGAGAGCTGCTCTCGGAGCCAGTTTGCATGTGGGCTAAGCGGCTCGTCCTGCCGATATGAAAGGGACCGTGGGATGCGGCCGTTCCTACCCGGTTGGGTGGCCGGGCGGTCTCAGCGCCTTCCGTGTCCTCGCGGACGGCGCGGATAGTCCTCGCGCTGGCTTTGCGTGGACAGCGGACTCCGGAAGGGCCAGCTAGTTCAGAGGATGGCATGAATAAAAAACTCCTCATCGTTGTCGCCATCGGCCTGCTAGGGGCGAGCGCGTCCACCTATCTCTTTTATCATCTGATCTCGAGCAATCTGAAGGCGAAGGATGCCGAGGAAAGCCGGGCGGTTTCGGTGGTGGTAGCGGCGCGCGATCTACCACGAGGCACGCAATTGACGATCGACGACCTGCGGGTTAGCGAGTGGACGGGTTCAGAACCCCCCGGCGGCGTTTTCCAGGAGCCCAAGGCGCTCGTGGGACAGAGACTCAAACGAAACGTGCGCTACAGCGAAGCGGTGTCGCCGTCGGCCCTGATGACACAAAATGACTCCTGGCTGGCGAGCATGATTCCTGCCGGCATGCGGGGCGTCACGGTTCACGTCGCGGAGTTTGCCGGTGTGACGCAGCATCTCGAGGTGGGCGACCGGGTGGATGTGCTGGTGGCGGACGGTCCCCAGTCTTCCGGCAACCGCGATCTACGCCTGCGCACAATCTTGCAAAACGTTGAGGTTCTGACGACCGGGCGGGAGCCGCTTCCTGAACTCCGGCAGGGCCCGATTGCCGCTGTTACTCTGCTCGTCGAGGTGAAGGACTCCGAGACGTTGAATCTGGCGGACCAGAGCGGGTCGATCCGGCTGGCTCTGCGGAATCCGCTGGATGAAAGCACGGCGGCGACCCGTGGGGGCAAGTTGTCGGATCTAATGGCGAGCCGCGACCGCGCCGCCTCCAATCCACCGTCGATGCAGACCGCCGCCGGGACGCCCTCGGCCGAGGCTGCCGCCTCCGGCGCTGCCGCGCCAGGCTTAAGGAAGGCGGGCCAATCTTCCGGCACACCGCGGCTCGGCTCTCTGGCCGCCCGCCACGATCAGTGACCGTCCGTGCCCGGTATGAATCACCATTCCAACCTGCCCGGCGACACAGCCGCCCACGGCGCCAAGCCTTCGCTGGGAGATATTGAGGTCAAGCACCGCCTGCATCGCAAGCTTCTGGAAAGAATCAATTTGGACCGCCTGGTCGAGATTGATGCGCCACGGGTGAGGCAGGAGATTCGCGCGGCGCTGGAGACTCTGATCGAAGAGGAAGCGTCGGGACTGCCCTCCGAGCAGCAGAACCATCTCATCGACCAGGTGCTCAACGAGGTGTTCGGCCTCGGTCCTCTGGAGCCGCTCATGGAGGACCCGACCGTCTCCGACATCCTTGTCACGACGCCGAATTTAGTCTACGTGGAGCGCGGCGGAAAGCTCGTCAAGACGCAGGTGCGGTTCAAGGACAACGCGCACCTAAAGCGCATTATCCAGAAGATTGTGTCGCAGGCCGGGCGCCGCATCGACGAGTCGTCACCCATGGTCGACGCCCGCCTTCCCGACGGCTCGCGGGTTAATGCGGTGATTGCGCCGGTCGCGGTGGACGGGCCGCTGCTCTCGATTCGCCGATTTGCCAAAGAACCCCTGCAAGCGGACGACCTGGTGAATGCGGGCGGTTTGTCGCAGCAGATGATGGACCTGCTGGCCGCCTGTGTGCGGGCGCGGCTGAACATTCTGGTGGCGGGGGGCACGGGCACCGGCAAGACAACGCTGCTGAACGTGCTTTCGGCGTTCATCCCCGCGGATGAGCGCATCGTCACAATCGAGGATACCGCCGAGCTGCAGCTTCGGCAGGAACACGTCGCCCGCATGGAGAGCCGCCCCTCGAATCTGGAGGGGGAAGGCGCCATCAAGGAGCGGCAATTGCTAATCAACAGCCTGCGCATGCGGCCGGACCGCATTCTGATCGGCGAGGTGCGCGGCGACGAGGCGCTCGACATGTTGCAGGCGATGAATACCGGCCATGACGGCTCGCTGGCAACGATTCACGCCAACAGTTGCCGCGACGCGGTCAGCCGGCTGGAGCTGATGGTGACGCTGGCCAACTCGAATCTCTCGCTGCCGGCGATCCGGCGCCAGATCGCTTCGGCCATCGACGTCTTTGTTCAGGTGTCGCGGCTCAGCGACGGGACAAGGCGTGTGACTGAGATCGCAGATGCCGCCGGCATCAAGGACGATGAAGTCGTCATCCGCGAGCTATTCATTTTCGAGCACCTGGGGGTGAGCGAGAGCGGACGCGTGGAGGGCCATTTCCGGCCCACGGGAATCAAACCGAAGTTTTTACGTAAGCTGCAGCGGGCCAACCGCGGATTCACGGAAGCCTTTTTCGATTCGCCGGTCGAGGTTGCCTCATGACGGAGACCGCGTTCTACGCGCTCGCCTTCGTGGCGACGTTTCTCGTTTCGTCGGGAGCCGCCTGGGCCGCCTGGACCTGGCTTTCGAGAGACGAGCGGCGAACCGCGGAGGCAGCCCGTCCGAAACCCGCGCAAGGCGCGGCATCCCGGATTCTGCGGCGCGAAGTGCTGAGTACGCTCACTTTGTATGGGGCGCTGCTCTCACGCTTCCGCTACATCAAGAAGCTGAAAGTGCAGTTGGCCGAGGCGAATTTGAACTGGTCGGCCGGGCGCACCGTCGCGATGATGCTGCTGGCCGGAGGCATAGGCCTGAATGTCATGCTGCGGTTGAGCTTCGTGCCCGTGTGGGGTGCCTGGGTGAGCGCCTTCGGCGCCGCGATCACGCCGGTTCTGTATATCCGCAAACGGCGGGCGGAGCGCTTTCAGCGAATCGAGGAGCAGCTTCCCGAAGCGCTGGACTTCCTTTCACGGGCTTTGATCGCGGGCCACTCGCTGCCGATGTCGATGGAACTGCTCTCGGAAGAGGCAGGCGCGCCGATCTCCAGCGAGATGCGCAAGATCGTTGACGAGTACAACCTCGGCATGTCGATGGAGGACGCGCTGCACAACTTCGCCTCCCGGGTGCCGAGCGTTGATATTCAATTTTTTGTGTCGGCCGTTCTGACACAATCCCGCACGGGAGGCAATCTGCACGAACTGCTGGAAAATCTGTCGGAAACCATTCGCGAGAGAGGTTCCCTGAAGGGGCAGGTTCGGGCGCTGACGGCCAACGGGCGGCTGACTGCTCTCATTCTCAGCCTGCTGCCCATGTTCCTGGCGGGGGTGATGCTTTTTATCAACGCCGCTTATTTTCAGCGGTTCGTGGAACATCCGATAGGCAAAACACTACTCTTCGCGGCTCTCGCGGGGCAGGTAGTCGCCTATTTTGTGATTAAGAGGATCGCGGACATCAAGGTCTGACTTCTCATGGTCATCGAGCTGACAATCGCGTTCTTTCTGATGATGGTTTCCATCGTCGCGGTCGTGGCCTACTGGCTTTGGAGCCGCGAAGCGCTGGCGGTTCCAGCGCAAGGCCCGGCGGCCGCGGCGCGAAGCGCGGCAGAGGAGTCGCCTCTGGACAGCCTTCCCCCCGCGTTACGTTTTCTGGCGCGGGCCGGGGAACACTCGCCCAGCGCCGCGGATGAACGCGTCCAACTGCGACGCGATCTGGCGGCGGCCGGGATTCGAGATGAGTGGGCGGTTCTAGTGATCCTGGGCGCGCGGATTGTTCTTACGGCAGCCACGCCGTTGTGCACGTTTGTCATTCTGTACAGTTTTAACCCGGCCTTCTGGCCAGTGCTGCCGGCGTCCTTGCTTGCGGGATACCTCGGGTACCGGCTGCCGGACCAGTATCTGCAGCGTTTGATCGAAACGCGCAAGGTCAAGATCCAACAAGGTCTTCCCGATCTGCTCGACCTGCTGGTGATCTCGGTGGACAGCGGCCTATCGCTGGACCATGCGCTGGCGGATACGGCCCGCGATCTCAGCATTGTTCACCCCGTCATCAGCGAAGAGCTAGGGGTCTTTCAGGTAGAAGTGCGGGCTGGAACCAGCCGTGCCGAAGCGCTGCGCAATCTCGGACAAAGGTGCCGCGAGTCGGAGATGCGCAAGCTCACGTCACTGCTGATTCAGGCTGACCGGTTCGGAACCAGCATCGCCAAGATTCTGCGGACGCAAGCCCGCTACATGCGCATCCGACGCCGCCAACGCGCCGAGGAATTGGCGCATAAGGTCGGAGTCAAGATGATTTTTCCCATCTTCCTGCTGATCATGCCCTCCGTGTTCATCGTGACGGCCGGGCCGGCCGTGCTCCAGCTCTTCCTCAGCTTCCGCAACATCGCGAATAGTTTTTAGAGTTGCGGGCCAAAATCCGGCCGATGTTTGTTGCCGGATCTCACGAGACCAGACGCCCACCCGCCGGGCGCCGGAATCGGGCGCTGAGGCAATGTTCAACATAGCCGACAACGATCGGGAAGCTATTGTGAACCGAAACCTGGTCCTTTACAGCTTAGGGAAGGCCGCCAATGATCTTGCCGTATTCGGCTTCCGTGAAGGCCCGCAGGGTCTGACTCTTGACGGCTCCGCTTGAGCCGATGGCGAGCATGACCTTTGCATAGGCCTCGTCAGTGGGCGCCTCGATGATGCCAACCATGTCGTACTGGCCCATTGTCATGTAGAAAGCCTTCATCTCTCCGCCTGCGGCCTTCGTTGCCGCTTTGGCCTGCTCCAGCCGCTTGGGACTTTGTTTGATGTTTTCCATCCCTTTCTGCGTCCATTCGAGCAGCGCAATATATGTGGGCATTGTGTAGTCCTCCTTGTGAAGTCCAAGACAGTGTACGCGCCTGAGGCCTCGGGCGCAAATCGAAGGTCTTCTGCCGACGGACAGGCCAGGCGCGATGGTATCCAAGCGCAAAATCACACGAGGACCGTTGCGGAGCAGCTGTCGCTCCGCTATGCTGTGTGTGTCGGGATGGCCGAAGTGGAAATCCCGGTTGGCATCGAGCCAGGCAGATTGGCTTTCCTGTTAGTTCCTCTGCGGGGGACTTCCCTTGGCGGCCCGGTTTTTGAACACGGCTCCAACGATCAAGGCGAATTCCAGCCCCGAATCTCCCTAAACGGTGGTTGTTTCTTCGCCGTAACCCAGTCGCGCTTGCCAACACGCAGCTACGACTGGCCAGTTGAAACAGTGGAGAGAGGAATCCATGAAATCCAGCACCCGACGTTCATTTCTCGCCGGCGGCGCCCTGGCGGGGGCGGCCGCGGCACATCCGCTCGCCGCGTTCGCGCAAGCTGTTGACAACGCCGCCAAGCCGTCGAGCCCCTCCGACCTGAAAATCACCGACGTCAAATGCGGCTATATCCGGGGAGGCCACGGTCTCTTTGTCAAGATCCACACCAACCAAGGCATCTGGGGATGCGGCGAGGGCGCGGACGCCACGCCAGGCACCTATCATCTGGTCAAAGCCTTCGGACGGCGCATTCAAGGGCAGAGCCCGCTGAATGTTCATCGCCTGTTCGAACAGGTCCGCAGGTCCGGGTTCTTTGAGGGCGCCCAGTCCGGCATGTATGTCGCCGTCCTTACGGCGGTCGAAACGGCGCTTTGGGATCTTGCGGGCAAGGCTCTGGGCGTCCCCGTGTATCAGTTGCTGGGCGGAAAATTCCGCGACAAGTTGCGGGTCTATATGGACACGGCGCTCTATCAGGCGCGCCTGCCAAAGCCCGAACAATTTGCCAAGAGCGCCAAAGATGCGGTGGAGATGGGCTTCACAGCGGTCAAATTCGACCTCGACCAAGCCAACGATCCAAACAAATACGATCGTTTCAATTGGACAGCCAGCCCGGCCGAGGTGCAGCGCATGGTCGACCAGATGGCGGCGGCCCGTGAGGCGGTTGGTCCGAACATCGATATTTGCGCCGACATGCACGGCCGCTACGACGTTCCCACGGCACAGCAGGTGGCCAGACGAATGGAGCCTCTCAATCTGATGTGGCTGGAGGAGCCGATTCCCGCGGAAAACGTGGAAGCCTACCTGCAAATCACGCAATCGACGAGCACGCCGATCTGCACAGGGGAGAACATCTATCTAGCCCATGGCTTCCGGCGGCTGCTCGAGATGAGCGCGGTGGACATCATCATGCCCGACCTGCAGAAGGCCGGCGGATTGGGCGAGGGCCAGCGAATCGCCAACCTGTCGAACCTTTACTATGTTCCGTTCGCGCCGCACATGGTGGCCTCGTTCCTGGGGGCGATGGCTTCTTGCCACGTCTGCGCCTCGGTACCGAACTTCATGATTCTCGAGTGGCAGACCTACTTCCATACGGACCCGATGTTCAAGGAGATTGTGACCTTTGACGGCGAGATGGTCGAGAAAGGCTTCATCACGCTGTCGGAAAAACCGGGCATCGGCGTCGAGATCAACGAAGAAGGCATGCGCAAGTACGCGACCCAGGGCATTCCGTTTTTCGAGTAGGCATCGGCGACCCAGGTCGAGTCAACGCAATTCACGCGGCCGACGAGAGAGCAGCTTGCATGAAGGGCGCGGGAAGACGGTGGCTGCCGCGCGCATGCGACAATACTCCGCATGATCATCCGCAAGGCCGCCGCTCGCGCCGAATTTCACGCCGAAAAGATGGGCAAGGCAACGCTTGCCGCCGGGGAAAACCTATTCGCCGGGCTCAATGCCTTCGAGCCGGGCCAGGCACATCGCCTCCATACCCACGAGGGACAAGATAAGTTCTATTTCGTGATCGAGGGAGAGGGTGATGTCACCGTTGGCGAGGAGCAGGCCAGGATTCAGCCGGGTGATTTTGTGCTGGCGAGGTCCGGCGAGGCGCATTCCTTGAGCAATCCCGGGCCAGGGCGATTGCTTGTGCTCGTGGCGATGGCCCCTCCGCCCGGGACCAAATAGAAGACGCTGGCGCTCAGAAGATATTCGAGCCGCGCAGCCACAGGCGCACACCCTCGGTGGAATAGCCGATATCGAGACCGAGCCAGACCCGTTCGCGAAACTTGAAGCGCCCGCCGGCGCCGACGGAGCCTCTCATGTCATTGAGGCCTATATTGCCGCGGCGGCTGAAGACCCTGCCGGCGTCCCCGAAGGCGACGAGATCGAAAAGCTGCATGACTTCCCAGCGATATTCGAGGTTGAAGATAAGACGGTTCTTGTCACGGAAACGGTCCTGCCGGTAGCCACGGAGTGTGCTACTCCCCCCGGCCGTTTGTTGCATGAAGAAGGGAACCTCTTGTCCGGGGCCGGTGTCGATGAGTGAAACGAGGGCCCGTGTGGCGAATGTGCCGCGTTTCGCGTGCGTTGGGATGAATTGCTGTAACTCGACTTCGTAGCGGCGAAAGCTAAAGCGGTCGAAGTCGCTGTCATCGAAAGACGTCCAACGGGCTTGGTAGAAACCGCCTGCCCGCGGGTCGGATATCGAGTCGCGCGAATCAAAGTCAGCGAACGCGCCGAAAAGCGAGTAGTCGGGCTGCTCGATCAGACCCGGCACGTCCTCGGGTGTGAAGAGCCTCTCAACGGATAGTGTCGCTTTGTCTTTTCCGGGACCGGCGTTGGCGCGAAGATAGCCGGCCATGGCGCCGACGCGAAGCCTCTTCAGCGGGCGAAATCCGCCGGCCCCGGTGATCAGCACGTCCTCCAGACGAAAGTTCGCCCGGCGGCTTTCATCGATCTCGGGACCGAGGCCCCAGAAGTTTTCCTGCGGATAGTTGCGATAGCGGGTGGAGAATTCCGCGAAAAAACGTTCGTCCGCCAGCCGGGGAGCATCGAGACGAAACTCCAGGTGCTCGTATTGCTTGACGGAGCCGATCGCGAAGGCGCGAAAATCGGCCACGCCTCCGGCAAGCCTTTGCTTTTGGTAACCCGCGCCGAGCGCAAAACCAGAGTCGGCGGGCAAACCGCCGATGACCGGGAAAAAGCCGTCTTGGGCGCGCAGCACCGAAAGCAGGGTGCTAATGAGAAACAGCGATAGTAGCGGCAACAGGCGCAATCCCCAGCTCCTTCGTCAAGCTAAACATTGTAGGACAGGGAGCGCGACTCGGTAGCTACGCCGAAAAACGTGGCGGCACATCTCCGCCGGGCGTCGACTTTAACGAAATGACGGCGGAGTTTGCGGGCCGGCGAAACTGTCAGCGCTATGGAGGATGCGTAGCGGAGCTGCCTCCGCGGCGCGACACCTAGAAAACGCGCGCAGCGACCACGTCTTCGCTGTCCTCAAATTGGGGCGCGTAGACGCAAGACTCTGGTTCCATTTCTGTTACGCACTCGAGCCCAGGTTCCGGAGCTTTCCAGCCAGCGCGAGAGACGGCGATTTTGAGGGCCTCGACGCAGTCGGCATCGAGTTGTTGCGGCGCGTCCTCCTTGATGATGCTCAGCACCCTTTCAAGTGGCATCCCCTTGCGATAGGGGCGGTCGGCGGCAAGAGCGTCGTAAATATCGGCGACGGCCAAGGCGCGCGCCGGCAGCGGCAGCTGACTGGATTTGAGCGCGCGGTGGTAACCGGAGCCGTCGAGCTTCTCGTGGTGCGAGGCGGCCATCACCGCGAAATCGCTGAAGACAGGCGCTTTTTCGAGGATCTTTTCAGTGTAGTAGGGGTGCTTGCGCACCACCTCCCACTCCGCGGCAGTCAACCGGCCTGGCTTTTCGAGGATGGCGTTGGACACGCTGAGTTTGCCGATATCGTGCAGCAGCGCGGCGCGCCTGAGAGTTGTGAGGGCGGGCCGATCGAAACCCATCTCCAAACCCATCGCAACGGCGGCCTGCGCCACACCCGCGGAATGGCGATAGGTGAAAGGCGACTTGGCGTCGATCACGTCGGCGAAAGCTTCGCAGATGGCATCCAAGCGTTCCTCATCGACTGTGATGGAGTCCTGGTCGGGAGCCATTTCCTCGACGGTCTGTCCTGCCTGTTCCGAGGATGCTTCGCGCCAGATTTCGGAATCCTCACCCCAGGAAACGACGATACGCACGAGTTCGGGACTGAACCAACGCCCGCTACGGCGGCGCGCGACGTCGAGAGCTTCGGCAGGTCCGTGAAGGGCGTGATAGACCTCGAGGGTTTGGGCCAGATTCATGACCTGTGAGTAGAGTGGGATCTCTTCGCCCCTGGCGTGCCTGGGAGAGCCTTTGCCGTTCCAATGCTCGTCGAGGTTGAGGATCGCTTGGGCAGTCGCGTCGGGAAAACCCATCTTGTGAACGATAGAGGCCCCGCGCTCGCAGCGGGTCGCGATCAATTCCTTGGATTGTTCCTCGCGCCGCGCCGCCATCCGCAGCACCTCGACCAGACGCTCGCGAGCGGGGCGGTCCGGGCGCACGTGGCGCTTGAGGTACTTCAGGGTTTCGATGCTGACGCGCGTCCAGTCCTGGTTCTTGATTTCGCACTTGGCGCTACGCTCATCGCTGCCGAGGATCTGGTACATGCGGCTGGCGTTGCTGCTGCAACGGCGTCCTTGAGCAAGAGGGCATAGTAAAGTTCTCCACGCTGGCGGGGGTTGAGACCCAGTTCGCCGGCCATTCTCATACCAAACAGGCAACTCCGAACCGCGTGTCCCATCGGCTGGCCTTCCGTGAGATCGAGGGCGAACGAGAGCGCGGAAATGATGCGCGAAACCCTTACCTCGGAAGGCCGCAAGCTGGCGGCGGACCGGGCGAGCCTTTGTAGATCGGAGGGGTGGGGCATGGGACGGCAAGCACCCTGCTATGAGAGTAAAGTCGCCAGCCGTCCGGGCAACAGTGGTCAAATACCCTACAAACCGGCGGAGCTATGGATACCGGGACTCGGTTGTGCAGGCAGGAATCAGGATAGGTCCCTGCGCGGCTGGCGGGTCGGTGTCTGAGGGCCTTAGCGGAAACGCTGCTACCTGCATGTTATTCTTGAAGATATGAGGTTTTTGGGGCGGCCGAAAGGCGGGCTTTGGGTGCTGCTACTGGTGGTGTTCGCGTCGGTCTTAATGGCGCAGCGGACCTACCGGGGCCGGCCCTTGCCTCCTATATCGCCGCTGGAATTCATGGAGCCCCCGGGCAGCGACCGGCCGGCGGAGTTCTATTTTGCCCGCTTGGCCTACAGCGATTCATACGGGGCTGGGATCGACGCGGAGCAGCGGCCCTGGATGATCGACTCGCCGGCCGCGGAGCGGCACTTTTTGCAAGGAGCTAGCCGGCTGTCGAATCTCGAGGCGCGCTCGAAAGAGGTGTACGTACGGGCGAAGGACAAGGAACTGTTCGACTATCCCTGGCTATATGTCGTCGAACCCGGCCACTGGGATTTGACCGATGAGGAGGCTGAAGCCTTGCGGGAATACATGCTCCGCGGAGGCTTCATGGTTTTTGACGATTTTCACGGCACTCTGGAATGGGCGCGGTTTCTGAACGGGATGGCCAAGATCTTCCCCAGCCGTCCGGTTGTCGACGTCGCTAAGGAGGATGAGATCTTTCATGTCCTCTACGACGTCGAGCCGAAAGAGCAGATTCCCGGCGTTCAGATGCTGTTCACCGGGCGGACTTACGAAAGAGACGGCTATGTCCCGCAGTGGAAGGGTGTTTACGACGACCGGGGCCGTCTGATGCTGATTATTAACTTCAACATGGACCTCGGAGATGCCTGGGAGCACGCTGATTGGCCGCAGTACCCCGAACGGTATACCGCGATGGCCTACCGATTCGGCCTGAGCTATATTATTTACAGCATGAGCCACTAGGGCGGCCGGACAGCGCGGTCCTACTTGTAGTAGGTAACGTGAGGCACCAACAGATGTTCCCTGAGGATCGGTTCACAGGGACCGCATTCGAGCGCATAGTCGGCGTGGGCCTGGCGGATGATACCCGGCAGTACATCGGAATCGTCCGGCCGGTGGTAGCTGTCGACGAACAGGCGAGGGCGATACTGCTTAAGCGTATTCATGGCGCCCTGAAGAGCCTCCCGCTCCGCCCCTTCAATGTCCATCTTGATATAGTCCACTCGTTCGAGATTTAGTGTTTGGACGATCAGGTCGATCGTCGTCACTTCGATCTGCATTGTTTCGCCGGAAAACCCATGATCAGGCGCCGCGACGGCGCTGTTCACCGCGGGGCTGTCTCCCAGGAAGAAGGTGAGCGTATCCGGGTGGCTCCAGACGCCCTTGGGAAAGACTATGACCCGCCCCGAGGCAATCTCATCCTTGAAATTGCGCCGCAGGCATTCGAGATTTGTGGGGTCCGGTTCGATGGCGACCACCTTGGCCGCCCCGTTTTTCAACGCGTGATGCGTGAAAATGCCGACGTGCGCGCCACAATCCAGCACGATTTCGCCGGGGAGCACCTTTGCGCCCTGTACCTGTCCCTCGAACCACTCATGCTCCGCAAACAGGTATCCGATGCCATCCACGTCGGCCGGGTCCTTAACCCAGACGTCCCTTTCTGGAAACGAAATGAGCCGGATACCGAGGGTCATGTCCTGCTCGCCGGGGACCGTTCGGGCGGTCGCCGCGGCCAGGCGATCCGAAAAGTCCTTCTGATCGGCATAGTAGCTGGCGATGCGGTCCCAAGGACAGATGGTTGCGCGGCCACGGAGCTTCATCTGCACGGCCCAGGCGTCGTAGATCATGGCAGGCACATACTGGGCCGCTGCCAAGCCGATGACCAATACTATACCGAGCTTGACGAACCCGAGCAGGCGCGCGTTCGAGGGTCTTGTCAGAGGGTCCACGGTAAATGCACCTCAGCGGTTCGCAGGCTCCAGGCGAGGGTTGCAAGGGTTGCCCTTGCTCCGAGCTGCGTGCGATGTGACCGGTTCTCTTATTACAAGGTGGCGGCCCCTGTCAGGGCAGTCGGGCCTTCCACCCATTTCGAGTGCTGTTTCAACCTACAGCAGGTGCGATCCGGCGCGCCTGATTTTCACGCGAGTGGCCTCGGCGGGGTCCTTGAGGCAAAGCGGGCCTTTCGTTTCTCCTAATCCATTTACATTATTGTTTCGCGCCTGCCGGGCGGCTACATTTGAGGGTATTTAGTCGGCGCCGCCGGAGGATTATGCCTTTTCCACAAAGGTTGTTTGCTGTAACAGCTTTACTTTTGCTTATGCCCCTGGCTGTGCTGGCGGCGGAGGCTTCCCGCATCTCCCAGCGCCAGGAAGCTCTAACGCTCGCGGAGTTGAATCGCCTGGCCCGCGAGCGGGTGAAAGCGACTCCACGTATCGCGCTGGCACCCACGACGGCGGAGGGGTTGCGGGGAATCGAAAGTCTGGAGAGCGGTGGGCAGGTTCCCAACTATCTGCGTGTTTTCTCGACACTACCGAACGCCGCACAGCCATTGGCGCATCTTTTCAAAACGGTCCTCTACAGCGGGGCGGTTGAACCGGAGACCAAGATGGCGATGGGTCTCCGCGTTGCGCAGATCTACCGCAGCCCGTACCCCGCGGCTCACCTGCGGCGCTTTCTGCGCGGCTCCGAGAAGGGGCGCGCTTTGGTGCGGTCTATCCATAACGGCGCCGCCGACTCCCTCAAACCTTCCCAGCGGCTGGCGTTGCGCTATGCAGAGAATCTGACACGCGACGTTCACGGGGTGAGCGACGAAGACTTTCGGGAAGTGCGTGGCGCCTTCAATGATGCGCAGATTGTCGAGTTGACGCTGACGGTTTGTTTCTTCAACCACTTCACCCGCTTTGCCGAGGCGCTGAACCTCCCCGTTGAGCCCTGGACCCTCGATTCGGAGTTCACGCCGCCCGCGGCTTCGTACACCGCCCCGGCGGCTCGCGTGGGTTTGATCTCGAACGAACAGATGGAGTGGGCCGCGGCGACGCTTGAAGCGCGGCGGAATCCGGCGGCGCAAAGCGGCGGACTAGGAGTGGGAATCGCCAATTCGCAGCGGGCGATGTTTCTCAGCCCGGAAATCGCACAGGCCTGGCGATCGTTTGGCTTCGGCCGCGGCGACGGAGCCGTGAGCCGCGAGATCAAACTGCATATTTCCTTTGCCGTGTCCATGGCCAACGGCTGCCGCTATTGCACGCTTCACCAGGTGCAGGGTTTACGGCGGCTGAATGTAAGCCCCACGAAGCTGATGCAGATGAGGAAGGACGATAGCGCGCTGACGCCACACGAGCTGACCGCCGTGGAGTTTGCCCGCAAACTAACGCGTGATCCCGCTTCCGTGAGCGATGCCGACTATGCGAAGCTGCGCGATGAGTTCGGTGAGCAGGGCGCCCTGGAAATGGTCTTACAGACTTGCGCCTTCGCTTTCATGAACCGCTTCACCGACGGACTGCATCTACCCTCCGAAGATGCCGCCATCCAGACCTACCGGGAAGTCTACGGCGGGGATTGGACCGCCGAGTAGCCCGGCTCGAGACCCGCCGCACGGTTTGGACCGGCGGTAAAGAAAGGCTTTCGTATACTGTAGCTGTCGAAAGAGCCACGATGTCTCCGCGGGTTCCCACCTGCCGTTTTGTTTTGGCCGGATTGGTATTTCTGGCTGCCGGCGCTGCCGTTTCCCTTCTGCCCAGTGACTATGCAATAGATATCTTCGTTCGCGATGAGTACTTCGTGCTTCCGATTGCCCACGCGGCTTGGTTTGCCGCTTCGCTGTGCGGAGTCCTGGCGCTGCTGAGAGGCCTCATCGGGCGTGCTTGCGGCACGACGCACAATTCTGTTTGCGAGAAGCTGCACTTTTGGTTTTCTGTCGGCGGATTGTGCACGATTGTCGGCTCGATGTTTCTGGCGGCTCTTCGGGCGCAACAAGGGGATTCGTCGACGATGACGACGCTGTTTTCTTTCGCGCTAGGCGGGGTTCTTGCATTTGCGGCGGGACAGCTGATTCTGGCCTGCACCGCAATTTACGGTCTTCTGAGAGTTTTTCGCCGGGCCATGACCTAAGCGGAAACCTTCATGCCCGGCGCGAGGATTTCCGGCCGCATATTCCGTCAGTTTTCGCCTAGGAGAGCCTCGGCCTTCGCCGCGCCGGCCTTGGCGATGTCTTCGTCTTCCTGCGGCGTATTGCCGCTCACGCCGATCGCGCCGATTACTTTGCCATTCGCGAAGATCGGCAGACCCCCTTGCAATGGCGTCGCTCCGGGCAGCGCGAGCGAGGCAACGCGGCCGTCACGAATTTGGTCCTCAAATACCTTGCTCGGACGGCGGAAAATCGCCGCAGTACGCGCCTTGCCGATGCCGACCTCAACGCTGGCGACTTGCGTGTCGTCGAGCCGGTGCAGAGCGATGAGATGTCCGCCATCGTCTACAACCGCAATGACGACCGTCGCGCCCCGGCGCGCGGCTTCGGCCTCGGCGGCGGCAATGATCTCTTTTACGTAACCGAGCGGCAGAACGCTTTTGCTGGGAAGGCTGCCGCTTCGGCCCGGTCCGGCGCATAGACCGGCAATAAGAATTGCGAGTGATAGGACTCTCATCGTTCGTCCCTCCTTTTGGAAACATCAGGGGATAGGTCAAGAGCGCTTGCGCCGCAGGGCCGCTTCCTAGGGCTTTGGGCGCGGCGCATGTGACAAGTCCCCGATTTTTCCCAAGCGCAGGGCCTTGATCCGAACCCTGGGAAACCGGCCTGCCCTTAGAAGTGTCGCGGCACCGTGTTTATTCCGCTCAGAGGGAAGGTGGTCTCGACTGGAAGGTTCGAAAGTGGCGCCCGAGACAGCCGGGGTGGCGGCGGTCTACGGCATACGGTAATTCTCTGTCCGCTGAAAAGTTCGCTCCCAGCGCGTCTTGGTGAAGAAGTTCAGGGCAAGATCGATAACGTGGTCGAGGCCGGGGTCAAGAATGCGCCCGGTCGGCGCGTCGTAAGACCAATAGATGAAGAGAGGGGTACCCACGATGTTTTCGCGGGGCACGAAACCCCAGTAGCGGCTGTCGGACGATTCCTCGCGGTTGTCGCCCAGAGCAAAATAGTGGCCAGGCGGCACAACGATTTCGCCATCGCGAGTGTGGCGGGCGAGCATTTCCATGGCGCGCTCCGGAAGCGGTATGTTCGGGGCGCTAGGAAAGTTGTCCCGATAGGAGTCGGTGTAGTCCGTTTTGTGAATGACATAGCGTTCATGCAGTGCCTGACCGTTGAGAATCACCCGCTTGTTTTCGATCCGCAGCCGGTCGCCGGGGATCCCGATGGCCCGTTTCACGTAGTTTTCGTTCAGATCGAGCGGAAAGCGAAAAACGATGATGTCGCCGCGCTCGACGTCGCGGTACGGCAGCAGAGATCGATCGAGGCTCCCTGCCGGAGCGTAGGCGAGCTTATTCACGAACACATGGTCGCCGATCAGGAGAGTATTCTCCATAGATCCCGTCGGGATGACATAACCCTGCACCAGAGCTGTTGTCGCAAAAAGGTATAGCAAGATCGTCAGGGAGTATTCCGCGACCGTGCGCGCCCAAGAACTCCGGGCAACAGGTGTCGGCGGGGGCGCGGGAGCGAGGGGTTTTCGGTCGGTAACGGCCATGCAGCGGATCATATCACGCCGGGCTCCAAGCGATTCCTGGGAGCCCGGCACCGGCCGATCGATGGCTGTGCGGTCAAGGGCAATTTGCACCCGCGAGGGTGGGGCAGGCTATTTTGCGCTGGACGCAAGGTAGGCTTGGGCGAGTTCTCCCGACTTCCAGGCGCGGAGGAAGGTGGCCGCGATGTCAGGATCGAACTGAATGCCGGAGCCGGCTTCGATCTGGCGCAGGGCCTCGTCCTCGGAGAGGGCGTCGCGATAGGGGCGGTCCGAGCGCATGGCGTCCCAAGCATCGGCGACCGCGAAGATGCGAGCCGGCAACGGAATCTGGCTGGCGGCCAGGCGGCGGGGGTAGCCGCGGCCGTCCCAGCGCTCGTGATGACAGTAGGGAATATCGAGCGCGGGACCGAGAAAGGGAATCGGGGACAGCAGCTCGTAGGCGTAGACCGGGTGTTTTCGCATGATCACCCATTCCTCCTCCGTGAGAGGGCCGGGCTTCAGAAGGATACTGTCAGGAATCGCGATCTTTCCGATGTCGTGCAGCAGCGAGCCACGACGCAAGTGAACGAGCTGGTCCTGGCAGAGATTTGCCGCTTGCGCCAGGCCGATTGTCAATTCGGTCACGCGGCGGGCGTGGCCCTCGGTCTCCAGGCTCCGCAGTTCCAGGGCGCGAGCCCAACCCTCCAGGGTGCTGTCGTAGGCCAGAGTCAGCTCGACGCTCGAGCGCTGGAGGCTTTCGTGCAGAAAAGCGGCCTCCAGGGCAATCGCCGCCTGTCCCGCTAGAGTGGCGAGAAAATCGGTCCAGTCGGAGTTGCGATGAGTCGGCGTGCGCTGAAAGACCTCCAACACGCCTCTCAGGCTTCCCTTGGCGATGAGGGGAACACCCCAATAGGACACGAATCCCTCGCCGTCCACCAGAGCCCGGCGCAGCAGTCCTTTCTCGGTCCTCAAGTCCGGGACGCTGACGACGCGGCGCTCGCGCGCGACCCTGCCGGGAAGACCTTCATCGAGACGCATTCGGCCGGTGTGGAGCCCCGGCTGGCGAAATCCGCGCGCGGCGGCGAAGTCCAGCGTCTGCGTTGACGCGGAATAGAGCAGTACGGAGGCCGCTTCCGCATTCAGTTGATTCGTGACTTGGTCCAGTAGAATCTGGAGCGTGACGGTCAAATCCAGACTGCCAACAATTGCCAGGTCAATATTCCGGAGGGCCGTCAGCCGCTCGACCTGGCGCCGCGCTTCCTCTTCGGCCTTTCGCAGCGGAGAGATATTTTCAAAGGCCACGCCTACGCAGCGGTCCGGCAGCGGGAAGGCCTTGAAAGACCAGGTTGCTGTGGCGATACGGTCGTCGCCATATTGAAAATCTGATCTTGCCTGAGGCCGGCCCGATCGAGCCACCTCCGCGAAAAGCTGTGGCATTTCGGTCTCGGGCAATTGGGGAAATAGCTCTTCGATGGTCCGATTGACGCTTTGATCGACGGGGATCCCCGTGAGGGCCGCCGCGGCGGGGTTCGCGTAAATCACGCGTAAAGTTTCCACTCCACCCACGTATTCCAACCGGTAGATGTACAAGCCAAGCTGGATATTCTCAGCGATATCCGAAAAAAGATGCGGCGCCGAGGTGCCAATGGCCTTTGCCAGCTGTTCCAGTTGTGACATCGCTCGGGCCGGCGGGGGCGCCAAGGGGAGCCAAGCGCCTGAAAGGGATTCTGCCTTCCCCTTCAACTTAAAAACGATCTGTGGCGGGTTGCAATGGGTATTACTACTTAGTCGCCGTGACGGCGACACCTATGCGGTTAGAGCCTCGAGTTTAGCCGCTTTCCCCCTCCGGATCACGGCATTCCCCAAGACGGTGGGGCCGTCGCCAGACGCCGTCGCTACCTATGACCGACATGCAGCGGGCCTAAGGCCGACGGGTTTTCGTGGAACTTACCGGCTGAAAGGATGCCGCCCTCTCGATCCGAGGACGGTTGTCTCTCGAAAACAACTTTCCGTGGAGGACACACGCATCTGTTTCCTTAATGAAGGTTTCTAATCCGGTCGAGCCTGACAACAGGGCGGTCAATGGCAGTTTCAGTGTCATTCCCAAGATTCTGAAAAAGCAAAAGTCCCCGACGACGTATTTCGCCACCTGGGATGGCAAGCGAACTGGGATTCTGATTGCCAAAATGAGTCGGAGATTTCGGCGGTGGCGGACGGCGGCAAGAAATATGGACGCGATGAATCGTTTCGGAGAATGGCGGGGCTAGGAGCTTCTTAGGCCCAGGCGGGCGGTGCGAAGAGCCTCTAACTGGTAGGCGGGACCAAGAGCGTAGGCAGAGCTGGCCGGAAACCAGATGTACCAGCTGACAGCGACGAGCGAGGGGGGAAGATACCCGCGCCAAGTCGCCCAGATACCGACGTCTCCCAGGGAAGTTAGAAAGATGGCCGCACAGAAAGCGCCCCAACACTTGCTGACGAGGCCCCAGCCCGCCTGCGCAACCGAGCGTCGGAGGAAGACCGCTTCCACGAGGAGAATGCTTAGCAGAGGATCGCTGGCCCAACCGATCAGGCGCGGGAACGAGGGTGATCCATCCAGGATTCCCGCCACCTCGTAGAGGTGCACCACAGTGTAGGCGCCGACAGCGCCGAGGAGCAGGTAGTCGACGGCCGTCAGCTTTGTAACCAGCAGCCCGAGTCTCTTATAGGTTCGCAATACCAAAAACAAACCCTGAGCCAGGACGACCATGTGAAGGGGTCCTCCGACGAGGACTCCAAATTCGCGCAGGCTGCCGATCGTATCCCTGCCCGGCCCTGAGGCGACGAGGGGATTGAGCCGGCTATCCTGGCCAAGAATCTGCGCAAAGAAGGCGCTCAAAGTATGGCAACTTGCTGCCAGCACCAACAGCGCCCAAGCGGAGCCGAGTTCGTCCTGTGGCTCGAACTGACGCCAAACACGGAGGGTCAATCCCAACTCGATACTGGCCATCAGGAGGAAGAAAAGCGCCCCGGGATAACGAAAAAAAGTGTTGATCCATGTGGGGTCGCCGGTCAACAGCCAGTGAATGCAGGCGCCCACCCCGCCGGCGAGAACAACGACCGTGAGAGCCACGATGGCAAAAGGGGCGGAAATCGCCCTCGACCGAAGTTCAGAGCTGGCCCCTGCCGCGCGTGTTGCCATCAGGCGGCTCCTGAATCCGCGCTCGCCGTGCTGAACGTTCGCGCCACGATGGCGTCGGCAGTCTTCCGGCCCAACAGCGCCGTCAGGGTTGGTAGCGCCGCAGCCAGCAACGAGTCCAATCGATTGTCGGGAGCCATTTGGTCCAGCAACCGTCCGGCCGCGCGTTCGCCCAGGCAGACCTCCAACTCGGCAAAGAAACGCCTTTTGGCAGCCCATTCACGCTTCGCGGAGAGGGGAGGTTGCATGTCTTGCACGAGATCTCTCATTGCCTGCTGGAGATTTTCCCAACCCCGCTGGAGGATTTCGTCGTCGTGGATCGGTTGCGCCAAGAGCTGGAAGCGGCTGAGGCCCTCCCCGAGGTGTTGCAAGTCTTGCCGGCACGGGGAGCACATCTGGACATGCCGCTCCACCCATTTCGTTGTTAGTGATCCCAACTCCCCATCCCCATAGGCGGCCAATGTCCCTGCCCGTGGGTGCGATTGTTTGATCAGCCACTGTATGAATTTTTGCAACATAAGAAAGGTTCATAGTACCCGGCGCAGCTTCTTCAAGCCGCGTGACAGAACTACTCCCACTGTCCCTGGACGAATGTGCATGATTTCAGCTATCACCCGATAACTTAGTCCTTCGGCACGCAGGCAAACACACTCGAACTCTCGCGGCGTCAGGGAAGCAGAAACGCGAGCCAGGACCTCTTTCTGGTGGATCTCCGATTCCAGGTCGCGCCCGCGGTCGGGTAAGTGTTGTAAGCCTTCCACGCTTCTGGCAGATGTCTGGAACGCGTCCCGATTCTGCTGAAGACCGTCGCGCACGGCGCGGAAGAGCCAAACCTTGCTACCAAGTATTTCCCGGCCGGCCAGGCGCTCCCTGAAATAGGCTAAGAAGGCTTCCTGAATAGCTTCTTGAACCTGCGAGTCACTGGCCGTGAGGGTTTTGCCATAGCGTTGGAGGCTTGCGGCATGGTCCGCGTACAGTGTAGCCACTTCCGCTTCAAGCGCTTCGAGAACAGGCGCTTTCGGCGCCACCGGATGCGCCTTGGAGCCGGTCGGGGACAAAGTGCTCTCCGGCGAGTTGGTTTTGGCCCGGGAAGCCAAGGTCAAGGTCTCGTGGATCGCTGCGTTGGAAACCGACGATAAAGTTCACACAAGCTGCAAGAGACTCCAGAGCCTGCAATAGTGCTTGCCTGCAATCCTAGCTTGCAGTACTGTGCAGCCTCCGCCCATTATGTCATAGGCGCACCCAATCGAAGTGTGCGGGGAGAGGGCAGAACCAGACGGCATCTGCTATTGGCCGCCACTCCGATGCGGTGCAGGACGCTAGCGCGGTAGTATCGAGTACTTGAACAGGGCGAGAAAAATGACGCGAGCCGCATCGTGACTCGAAAACGGCACAAACTGACTTTGCACTTAGCGGTGGGGCTTGTGGTGCTATGTCTGAGCGGGACGACGAGCCGTGCTCAGCCGACAACCGGCAGCATTTTCGGACAAGTGATTGATCCGAGTGCTTTGCCGGCGCCGCGGGCCGCAGTCACGGTCACAAACGAGCTAACGGGAATCGAGCGTTGCATCGTCACCGATGCCTCGGGGAACTATGCAGCGGCGAACCTGCCCCCCGCAACTTACTCTATCGCGGTGGAGGCTCCGGGTTTCAGGAAGCTGGACCGAGGTCCGATCAGTCTCGTGGTGGATCAAAAGCTGCGCCTCGATCTTCGGCTTGAGGTAGGGGACATCACGGATGTTGTCACGATCTCCGCACCGGCGCCGGGCATCGAGACCGTCACCGGCGCCACGGGCGAAGTGATTCAGTCGGTGCAGATCCTCGACCTTCCACTGCTAGGGCGCGACTTCCTGGAACTCGCCCGCCTCTCGCCAGGAGTTACCGCCGGCAGCGGTGGCAACAACGCAAACCTGAGTATCAGCGGCCAACGTGAGTTTGCGAATTCGTTACTGGTGGATGGAATCGAGGTGACGGGCAACCGCAACAACGATACCTCTCTGCGGCCCAGCGTGGACGCCGTACAGGAATTCAAGGTTCTGACATCCGGCTATGCGCCAGAATTCGGACGCGCCTCCGGTGGCGTGATCGCCGTCCAGACAAAGTCCGGCGGGAACGAAATACACGGGACATTGTACGAGTTCCTGCGGCCCCAAACCACGGCGGCGCAGCCGTTTTTCTCGAAGCAGCAGCCACAACTCAAGCAGAACAACTTCGGAGGATCGGCCGGAGGCCCATTGCGGAAGAATCACAGCTTCCTCTTTTTGAGCTACGAGGGCGTGCGGTTGCGAGACGCCTTCTCGTTTCTGGATACAACCATCCCGAAAAGCCAACTGCGTTTCGCCGGGGGCGGAGCAGACCTGGCGGGCTTAAGGGACCCGGCCACCGGTAATCCGGTCCCCATCTTCGATCCGGATTCCTACGCTGAAAATTTTCAGGCGTTGAGATTCCCGAACAACGTGATTCCCGCGTCGCGCCTGAGCCCAGGCGGGCGGGCGACTGTTGAAAACTTTTTTCCCGCGCCGAACCGCGCCGGGAACTTTCACGGGTGGTTCAGCAATTTTCTGGTTAACCAAAGATACCGTTACGACTCCGATACGATTGATGCGCGCGCCGACCACACGGTGGCTAACACGGGCCTCCTTTCCTTTGTCTACCACGCTCGGGCGTTTCAATCCTTGCAAGGCGACCGCTTCGAGGGAGCCATTCCGGTGCCGGGTGGCGGAGACGCCGACCAAGGAGATCAGACGGGAAGCGGCAATCAGACTGTGGGTGTAGCGTATTCCCGTCAGGTCTCTCCCTTCCGGTTCAACGAGCTGCGAGCGGGATATTCGCGTTTCGATCTCGAGCAGCTAAGCCTGATGCACGGCCGCCGTGTAGCCGAGCAGTTCGGAATCCCAAACGTGAACCTGGAGAGCGTCGAGCAGACCAGCGGATTCCCGTATGTGTTTCTGGGTTTTGGCGCTCAGACCGGCGGATCCACCTTCAAACCACTGCGTTTTCTAGACAGCAATTTTCAGGTGGTTGACAACTATACTTGGCGCCTAGGGAAGCACGAAATGAAGATGGGCGCCGACGTCCGGTTGCTGGCCTCGAACCCGGATTTTTCCCTGTTCCCGACCGGCTTTCAGTTTTATGCCGGGGCTGGATCGAGCCTGACGGCCGACCCAGGTTTCTCGTTCTTCGATCCCAATGCGATGTACTTCAACGGCGGGAATGAAATTGCGGACCTGTTGCTAGGTTTGCCGTTGACGGTGACGACGGGATTGCAGTTGAGCCGTCCGCGGGTGCGAAGCCACGAGGTGCATTGGTATTGGCAGAATGCATGGCAGGCAGGGCAACGGTTGACTCTGACATACGGCATCCGCTACGAGTATCAAGCGCCGTTTACGGAGCGCGCGGACCAGGCGGCGAATCTCGATTTGGCCACACGGAGTTTGCTGATCGCAGGCCGCGGTGCGAACAGGCGGTCGCTCGTTGCGCCGGACCGGAACAACTTTGCTCCGCGGCTCGGCTTCGCCTACCGTCTTGGAGAGCAGACGGTGCTGCGCGGCGGCTACGGCGTTTTCCACACTCCCGAGAACAGCGCCCGCAACGAAGTCCTCACGAAGAACTACCCCTTTGCAACGCGGCAAGACTTCTTCAACGATATCTTTGGGTTCTACAGCGGCGCCTACAAAGTCTATCAGCTTGACACGGGCGTGCCGCGCAGCGTCAGGGTTCCTTTACCAGCCGCCGTGGCGGCGATCGATCCGTCGGCATTGAAAAATGGCAAGAGCCTATCGCTTTTCGCTTTGGACCCGAACTTCCGGACCGGCTACGCGCAGTTGTTCAACTTGAGCGTCCAGCGGGAACTCGCCGCCTCGACGATCCTTGAGGCGGGTTATGGCGGTTCCCTAGGGAGGAAGCTACCCTATGCCGTTGGTGATGTGAATCTGCAGAGCCGCTTGGCGGATGATCTCGGAAAAATTGAAGCTCAGTTTCCCATAGGGCTGAGCAACTATCACTCTTTGCAGGTCAAGGCAGAACGGCGCTTCTTAGAGAGCTTGAGCGCCCAGGTGGCCTTCACGCTCAGCAAATCGATCGACAACGGGCCTGCGCCCTTCAATTTGGGCCGAGCCAACCAGCGTCCACAGGACCCCTTTGACCTGCGAGCCGAAAGGGCCGTCTCGGCCAACGACGCGCGCCACAACCTTGTAGTGAGCGGCACGTGGGAATTACCTTTCGGGAGGGGCCGGCGATTTCTGCAAAGGACCGGGTGGATAGGGGAGGCGATCTTGGGGGGCTGGCAGGTAAATGGCATTCTCTCGATTCGTTCCGGACTGCCAGCGAATGTAATTCGTTCCGGCCAGCGCCGGGGCTTCGAGGGTTTGCGGCCAAATGTGTTACGTGATCCTTCGCTGGCCGGATCGGAGCAGACTCTCGAACGTTGGTTCGATGCTTCGGCCTTTTCGGTCATGGGGCTGGCCGACACCCAGCCCGGCAACGCAGGACGCAATCTCATACGCGGGCCAAGTGTGTACAACCTCGATTTCTCGCTCTTCAAAGAGGCGCCGCTACGGAGACGGGGTGAAGGGCCTGAACTGCAGTTGCGCTTTGCGTTCTTCAATGTCACCAACACGCCTCACTTCGACCGACCTAATACCGACTTATCGCGCGGTGACTTTGCCAGCATCACTCGGACGATCGGCAACCCCCGTATTATTCAATTCGCCGCAAAGATCGTTTTTTGACGCTTCCCGGCCACGCGAGGCGTAAGGAAAACCCACTAAAGCTCTAAGCGAACTTGCGGGGTCTTCTAAGGTTTTGCCCTGTAAAGAAGTAGGTCGGCCATCGACTAGAACCCGAACCCGTTTTGGAGCATAGTCATCATGTAACGAGAGAGTGTGCCCCGGCATTCAGGATCATCGGGCACTGCAGGATACCCCCCGAAGGTTCTTCACCTGTAAAGCCGCCTGGATGCTGGCTAGAAGTTTTTGGCGCATTCACGAGACCCCAAGATGCGTTTGCGTCTGGAAGAAGGGGCCGGGAATCAAGAACAATGACTCATACCAAATTAAAACTCCTGCTTTTCAAATTGGGCCGTGATGAAAGAGGCGTTGCCGTTGTCATGATGGCGATCATGTTCGCGGTCTTCCTCGGCTTTGCGGGCATCGTTCTCGATGGCGGACGGCTGTACTTTGAAAAGCGCAGCATGCAGGTGGCTGCGGATGCTGGCGCGATGGGCGGCGCCTACGAGATCTGGAGGCGGCACACCGACTACGGGACAGAAGTTCGGCCCGCCGTAATCAACGATACGGGCCTGAACGGCTACAACGATGGCAACTCGACGATCACCGTGAACAATCCGCCGGCGAGCGGTCCGAACGCGGGCAACAGCAATTTTGTCGAGGTCATCATCGAAGATAGCGTCCCGGTGTATTTCATGCGCATCCTCAGCTGGACGAACGCTACCGTCAAGGCCAGGTCGGTTGCGGGTTTATTGTCCTATAACGAGGCTTGTGTCCTGGCCCTGGACCGCGACGACAAAGACGCCATCAAGACGAACGGTAACCCGCAACTGATCGCCAACTGCGGCATTATGTCGAATTCGGGGGATCCAAGCACTGGCCTCAACGGAACAGGCAGCAGCATTGTAAGCGGCACCTGGATTGGTGTCTCGGGCGGCTACAGCGGTGGTGGCACTTTTACTCCCAATCCAGAGGAGGGAGTCCCGCCGATGATTGATCCGCTGAGCTACCTTGACCCGCCGGACTACTCGGGTTGGGGCGCCGGTTCGTTCGATTCGGCCACCAATACCTATAAGTGCCCAACCGGCAAATGCGTTTTTAACAGCGAGATCAAACGTACCGGCGGCAGCGTGACCTTCGACCCCGGCATTTATGTGCTAAAGAACGGCTTGACGGTCACGGGCGGGGATCTCTCCGGGACCGAAGTCTGCTTCTATATGGCGCCCGGCGCCAGCAAGAATCACGTTTCGATCGGCGGAAACGGCACTGTCCAATTCTCCGCCCCGACCAGCGGGCCCATGAAGGGGATCTTGTTCTACGGGGACCGCGGCCTCGCGGACAAACCTCCGGGAAACAAGATCGGCCGGGGAAATTCGAATTCCTATTACGAGGGCGCTCTCTATTTTCCGACCCAGCACGTCGACTGGGCCGGCAACGCGCAGGCCAGTGGGAAATGGACCATGCTGGTGGCCAATACGATCGATGTTTCCGGAACCAGTGACGTACAGCAGATCAACCTTCCCCCGCCGGGGCAGGGACCCAATATCACGAAGGCTTCGCTAGTCGAGTGAAGACCGCATTTGAAAGTTCAGAGGAACGATCTATGCTTGGACGACTTACTGGTTCGAAACACCGACATGGCAGCGCGACAGTGGAATTCGCGCTCACCCTTCCTTTGCTCTTTCTGCTGTGTATGGGGACGACTGATTTCGGCAGGCTTTTCTACAATGCGGTCACGGTGGCTAACGCGGCGGGTACGGGCGCTTTCTATGGCACTCGAAACAATATCTACGCGACGGACCGGGCCGGTATGGAGGCTGCCGCAAGGAACGATGCGAAGAACCTCCAGTCGGTGACGGCAACTGCCGATTTTTTTTGTGACTGCCCCAACAATCCCGGCCCCAGCAGCGGTGTGAATTGCATCACGGGAACGTGCGGCACCTACGGTTATCCGCGCCTGTATGTCCGCACCAACGTCCGCCAAACGTTTGAGACGATTGGCCCGTACCCGGGCATACCGAGCAGCACGGTTGTGGGCCGCGACGGCTTCATGCGAGTGCAATGAGGAATTCGGCCATGGATTTGAAGAGATATCACCTGACTTCACGATCGCTGCCTTCGCGCCGGGACAGAGGCGCCACCCTCGTCGAGTTTGCTTTTTTCTTCCTGCTATTCCTCACCCTAACGGTCGCTTTGATGGACCTCGGCCGTGGCATCTGGACATTCACGACGCTTTCTCACGCGGCGCGGCAAGGGGCGCGCTTTGCGATGGTGCACGGGGGATCGAATCTCGTCAAAGATGGCAATGGCAATGACATTACCGGCGACGGGATTGCGACCGTCGTCAAAGCCAACGCAGTGGGTTTAGACCCTGCGAAGATCACCGTCACGCCAACCTGGGACCCAGCCAACAGCCGTGGGAACTACGTTCAAGTGCGGGTGAGCTATCCCTTTCAATTTGTGGCGGCGCCACTGTTTTTGGCCCAGGATGGCCTCACCCTCAGCAGTACGTCGCGAATGGTGATCGCGAATTAACATTTCAGGGTCGCGGGCGTCTCTCTTCGCATCGCTGTCTCATGTTTCCAAAGTCGCATCTCAACTGACGTTCCCCAAGCCGGAGTATTATTTGCGGTTGGCTTGGCCGGAACGGTACAATCGCCTCTGATCGGAAACCATACCGGACTTCCGGTCAGGTGCGCTTGGGCGAAGATCCTTTGACCGCTATGCCGCCCCGTCCGAGCCGCATTGTCCTGTAACTGCCGGTTCCTGGCTTTGATGCGAGCGATTGTTGGAAACCTATCGTGAGCGGCTGGACAATGCCTGTTCTTGACCCTCAGTTAACCGTCAAGCTGGTTGTGGCGGCCGTTCTCTACCTTTTTCTGCCATTCACCGCACTCAGCTATCACATATTCCGCCGCCACCGAAGGGAGGCGGAGATCAAACGCGTCCTGAATATCCTGAATGTCGATGCCGATTACCAGAAGGCTTATCGGGACGTAAGGCCCGGGTTTTACTTTCTCTGGACGGTCTTCTACGCTTCCCTCGTCTCGTGTCTTGGGTTGGCGTTGGTGTTCTTCAGCTCCGAGATAGGCCTTTCCGAGTTCCCAGCCGCGAAACTTGGGGCGGTTTCCTTTCCTCTGGCCGGCTCGCGGCTCGTCATGGGGATGGCCTTCCTGGGCGCGTACTTGTGGAGCCTGCAGTATCTGTTCCGGAGATATGGATCCAACGATCTGTATCCGAGCGCTTACTATGTGATGAGCATCCGCATGATTCTGGCGGCCGTTGTGACACTGCTGATCTATAACGGCTACCAGGCGCTCTCGGGCGGCCATGATTCCAGCAGTGGGATTACCCAGAACATCTGGCCGGCTCTAGCGTTGCTGCTCGGTATGTTCCCGCAAACGGCCTTACTGTGGCTGACGGACCGGCTGCCCATGTTTGCACCGAAGGGGGATGCCTCGGTGCCGCCAGCACCCCTCGAGATGATTGAGGGCATTACTGTCAACGACAGAGTCCGATTGGAAGAGTTGGGTATCGAGACTTGCTACGATCTTGCGGTCACGGACTTTGTGCCGCTGGTATTGAAAACCCCTTACGGTCCCCGGGAAATCGTCGATTGGATCCTGCAGGCGAAGCTGGTGGCATACTTTGGCGAGGCGATCAAGGAACTCCGCCGGCATGGCGTAAGGACGGTCGGCGACCTGATGCGGCTGGAGGATCAAGAGATCGAGGAGCTGCCTCCGGAAACCTCACTCACCCGATCGTCTCTCAAGCGCGCCCGCGAGGCCATTAAAGAGGATGCCGAGATCGATCGCCTGCTCGAAGCCAGCCGGCGGCTAAGCCAGTTTTGGCGCGCTGACGGCGATCTTCCGGCGAAGTCAGCGGCCGTCTCGCGCTCGTAGGGCGCCGGGTAAGTCCTGCTTTTTTCTTCCATCGTGTTGTCTCTGATTTCACCGCCGTGGCGCCCACGGTCAGGTAGTGACGTATTGTCGAACGTCGGGGCGGCAAGATCAGCGCCGGATGTGGAAGAATTCATGGACATGGACTATTTGAGTTTTGGACTCAAGGACAAAGTTGCCATTGTCACCGGCCCCTCGCAAGGCATCGGCCGGGCAATCGCCGTCGGGCTGGCGCAGGCAGGCGCTCAGCTGGTGCTGGCGAAGCATCCCGAACATCGCATGGAAGAGATCAAGCAGCTCCAAGCGGAGATCGAGGGGATGGGACGACAAGCGCTGATCGTGCTGACGGACGTCTCCGACGTGAGCCAGGTTCAGGCGATGGTCGGCAAGGCGCAAGAAGCCTTCGGCCGCATTGACATCCTCGTCAACAACGCCGGCTGGACAGACACGACGCCCGCCCTTGATGTGACCGAGGAAGAGTATGACCAGACGATGGCCTCGTCGCTGAAGAGCGTTTTTTTCGCGTGCCAGGCGGCGGCGCGCGTGATGATTCCGCAAGGCGGCGGCAAGATCATTAACATCGGATCCAACTTCGGCGTTATCGCTTTCAAGGGCCGCTCGGTGTACGCGGCGGCGAAGGCCGGCGTTCACCATCTCTCGCGCGCACTCTCTCTGGAGTGGGCCAAGCAGGGAGTCACCGTGAATGTCGTCGCGCCGTGCATTACCGAAACCGTTTCGCGGAAGGTGATTCTCGAGCGGCCCGGCTACAAGGAATGGGCCACGAACCAGATGCTACCTGTCGGCCGCTGGAACCAGCCAGAGGATCTGGTGGGCGCCGTTCTGTTTCTCTCGAGTCACCTGTCGGACATGGTTGTCGGCCACGTGCTGATGGTGGATGGTGGCTGGACGATTCACTAGCCGGGTTTGACCGGGGCAAACCTTGATACCTAGCTTTTCTGCCTCACTGGCCTGACCGCCAGATTCGCGCCCAGCGCCACAACCAGGAGCGCGGCCATCAGATACATGGTGGAGTTGTAGAGCGTGCTCGACGGGTCGGCTGTGCCGGGTGGCGCAATTTCGAGAAGCTTCGAGATCGTGACGGTTTTTTCCGCCATCAGGGTTTCGAGCTGGCTCAGTGGCGCGCCGAACTGTTGTGCGAAGCGGGTCGGGTCCACCTTCGCGGCCAGATCGTGCACGGCCTTTTCGACGGCGCTCTCCCGTAACAACGTGATCGCCAGCGGGCCCAGCACGCCCGCCGTGCTCCAGGCCGTTAGCAAGCGGCCATGAATGGCCCCGATGTATTGCGCCCCAAAAAGGTCCGCCAGGTAGGCCGGGATCGTCGCAAATCCTCCGCCGTACATCGTGAAGATCAGCATTGTGACGGCGTAGAAAATGACCAGCTGTGCCACCGAGGGCGATGCGCTAACCTGGTGCGCCGTCCAGGGGATCGACAAATATAGCGCGGCTCCGAGCACAAAGAAGATCGTGTAGGTATTCTTCCGGCCCATCCAGTCGGAGGCGCTTGCCCAGAAAAAGCGGCCCACCATGTTGAAGACGCTGATCATCAACACGTACGTCGCTGCGAACCCGGCGTCGACGACTCCCGGCAGCGTCGAGCCGAAGATCTCGGACATCATTGTTCTGGCGACGCCCAATACACCGATGCCCGCGGTCACGTTAAAGCAGAGGACGATCCAGAGCAGGTAGAACTGCGGGGATTTCACGGCCTGCTCGACGGTCATGTTCGTGCGGCTGATCATTTTGCGCGCCGCGTCCGAGGCGGGCGGCGTCCAGCCGGCGGGGGTCCAACCCTCGGCCGGGAGCCGGTAGGAGAATGCGGCGAGCAGCATGACGACGCAGTAGAGCAAGCCGAGGGTCACGAACGTCTCGGCGACGCCGACGGCGCCCGTTCCCGCCAGGTAGACCCCTTCGGGCCCCGGCCGGATCATTTGCGCCACGTCGTTGGGGCCGACGACGACTACCTCTTTGAGTTCGCCCGCGACGCGCGCGAAACGGCGGCCGCCTTCGGTGACCAGCTCGACGGCCTGCGCCGTTCCCAAATACTCCGGCGCCCTGTAGAAAAATTCGAGCAGGCGCTCTTTGAGCGGCGCCCCGATGATGGCGCCGCCGCCGAAGCCCATGATGGCCATACCTGACGCCATGCCGCGCCGGTCGGGGAACCATTTGATCAGGGTGCTGACGGGGGATACATAACCCAGCCCCAGGCCGCAGCCTCCAAGCGCCCCATAGCCGAAATACAGAAGCTCGAGTTGATGCCACCAAATGCCGGCGGCGCCGATCAGGAAACCGCCGCCCCAGCACAACCCGGCGACCACGCCCACCGCCCTGGGCCCCACGCGTTCGAGCCATTTGCCCGCCATTGCCGCGGACAGTCCCAGAAAGACGATCGCCACCGTGAAGACCCAGACAACCTCGCGCAGGCTCCAGTCGCTGGCGGCGCTGACGACCACGCCTTGCGTTCTGATGAGGGCCGGGTTGAAGATGCTCCAGGCATAGACGGACCCGATGCAGAGATGGATCGCGACGGAAGCCACGGGAACTCTCCAGCGGTTGAAGGCCGGTCCCGCAATAATCGCGTCTTTGGAGAAAAGTCCCGCCATGGATGGGGCATTATACCCCGGCGTGAAAGTTACGAGGCGGGGGCTGAAAAATCCGCGAGCGCCTTTGCAGATGGGCTTCGGCGGGCTTTTGAAAAACTGACGTGGCCCAGCCACGCAGACTTCGCGTTCATGGTTCGGGGGGATCGAACACCGGGTTACTCCGGGCCCCCGGCAGCCAACCTCTGCTCGAAACTCTGACGAAACCGGCTCCAGGGGTCTAGAATGGAAGATTCGGTAAAGTACGGACCGCCGCCTGTTGCCGATACCATCCACCCTCAAAAAGGGCGAGATCACGCCGCTCGCATCATGAGCCGCGCCGGGTCTGCCTTTCGGGGGACCGCAGGACTAGTGAGATACCCATGAAAACCATTGGAACCGAATTCGAGATCCGAGCCGGAGTGCAGGAAAATTACGCCGACGTGCTCACGCCCAAGGCTCTTTCCATACTCGCGGAGTTAAGCCCGCTCGACGCCGATCGCAAGGCCCTGATGCAGGCGAGGCTCGACCGGCGCCGGAAGCGCGCGGAGCAGCACGAAAGGATCAAGTTCCTCGACCCGGAATCGACGATCCCCCGCACGCGAATCAAGGTTTCCGACGCCCGCACCGGCAAGTTCCTCGGCAGCGCCATTCCACAGGACCTTCAGAGGCAGTGGATTCAGGGGACCGGTCCCGCCGCCAAACCCCGCACGTCGATTGAAAAGAGCATTCGCAATGTCGCCTATGCGCTGCTTTCGGGCGCGGACGGATGGATGTTCGACGGCGAAGACGCCCTGGGGCAGATCGAGACGATGTCGCTCGACAATCAAAGGAACCTGCGTTTGGCCATCGAGAAGGATCCGGTGTTTCTGCGGGCCGCGGAGGGAGTCGCCGGTGAGATGAACGCCTGGGCGCAGGGTTTCCTCGGCCGGACGATCATCTCCGATTGGCGAAAGCAACTCGACTTCACGACGAAGATCTTCCGGGCGAGAGGACTTCACCTCGACGATCGCCACATCCGGCATGTGGATGGCAGCGGCTTCTCGGCCTCCATCGCGGATGCAACTCTCTATGTCACCGCCAACCATGAGCGCCTGCGCAGCGAAGGGTCGTCGCTGGTCCTCTACCTGCCCAAGATTCAAACGGCCGAGGAGGCTGCGTTTTGGAACGAGATTCTGAGCGGCGTGGAAGGCTGTCTTGGGATCGCGACGGGATCGATCAAGACCTACGTCCTGGTTGAGCAGATTGAAGCGTCGTTTCAACTGATGGAAATTCGCGCCGCTCTGGGCCTACGCTTTGTGGGCTTCAACACGGGCCGTTGGGACTATATCAACAGTGTTGCCGACGCCCTGGCCTGGGACCCGAATTTCATTCACCCCAATATCGATGCCGTGACCATGACGTTCGGCTACATGCGGAACTACGAAGACAGGGTGCGGCGAGCCGTCAATACTCCCGACGAAAAGGGCCAGTTCGCCCTCTGGCAGGGCGGGATGGAACCCAACATCCCCGTCGGCTCGGAAAAGGGCGTCGCCGAAAGCATGAAGAGAGCCATCGCTGGAGCCGAGCGCGAGCAGCGGGAAGGGGCCTGCGGCAAATGGGTGGCGCACTGGAAGATGGTGCAGATCATTCGCCCGGTTTGGGAGAAAGTCGGGAAAGCCAATCAAGCCGGGCGGACGTTTCCGCCTCTCTCGTACACAGATGCCGATGCGGACGGCCTGATGCTTCTGGAACCCGCTGCACGAACGGTACGCGGGGCCAGGGACCTGCTGAGTGTTGCTCTCCAGTATGGCAACGCCTTTGAGCAAGGCTTCCAGGCCGCCGCTCTGAAGCCCGCGGATTTCTTCGGTAACGACGATGTGCTCTACCTGATGGAGGACATGGCGACGGGCGAAATCCGGCTGAGCATTCTTTGGGAATGGCTCCACAAGGGCGGAAAGTTCACCGATGCGGATGCGGAAACCGGCGTTCAAAAGGGGGACACGCTAACCCAGGAACTTTTCTCAAGGCTGTTGGCCGAGGAATATGTGAAGCTGCAAAACGCCAAGAATGTCGACGTTCACGACAACTCAAAGAAGACCACGCTTCCCGTTTCGAAGGTCATTGTTGACGCCTACGTCAGAACGGGCAGGAAGGCGCCCTGGATGGTCGATCTGTTGAACATCAATCTGACCGTTGAAGACGAGGCCGAAGGGAAAAAGAGGACCCAAAAGTATTTGGATGCCTTCGGCGGGCAGGGCATTCGCATTACGGAAAACCTGGATTTTGGCGGGGCCTCGCGCTAGCGCGCGGGCCCTCTCCGATGCCGCTCATTGCGCAATGGCCTCCTGATAGGCGTCGGATATACTGGATGTACCGAAATTAACAGGAGGCTCTGATGATGAAATTTCGGCATGGTCTGCTAGCAGCATCGGCCCTGGTGCTTTCAGCGGTGGTAGGTTTCGCCGCCGACAAGCCCCAAGTGTTTGTGACGGGTGGAAATTCGTTTCAGGTCGCCGGTTCGAGCGGCGATGTAAGCGTTTCGGGAGTCGCCGATCCCACGGCGGCACAGGGCATCAAACTCTTTCTCGAAACGTGTCCGTCGGTAGAGGTCACCACCCGGCAGGACAAGGCGGACTACATCGTAGGCGTGTCCAATGACGGCAGAAGCGGCTTGGAGAAAGGGAGAAGGATCGTCGTTTCCACGCCTGAAGGCACGGTCGTCCTTGCGGATTCCGCTCGCCGTTTGAAGAATGCCGTCAAGGACGCGTGTGAGGCGATTACGAAGGAATCGCTGACGCGGACCTCCAGTGTCACACGTCTCCGAAGCCCCGAGTCTCGCTGAAGCGGGTCTGTTTGCCCAGCAGTGCGGCGACGTTGAGCGTTCGATGCCGGGACCGTTACCTTTCGGACCCATGGAAAACAACGTTGGCGTTCTGAAGTAGTCCCGCCTCGCCACGATCACGTTTTGCGACAAACTTGAGACAGCGGGAGTCCCGAGGCTGTTAGCTCATGGAAAAGTAAGATGTTTGATTGGTGCGGAGAGGGGGACTCGAACCCCCATGAGATTTCTCCCACTAGCACCTCAAGCTAGCGCGTCTGCCAGTTCCGCCATCTCCGCTTGTTTGTTGTTCAATAAGTTACGAAGACCTTGTGATCATCTCACCGGCCGGTCTGCTTAAGGCTTGCTTGCCCGATGCCGATTCAACTTAGGCGAGGTAGGTTCCAAGTTTGGCCGCAGCATCGTGTGAGTGCCTTTCGCTTACGTCATTGTACCTGTCAAATACCGGTCTTGTCTTCCATCCGCCTATCTGTATCACGACCCATCGACTCATCGGCCAGGCACGGGAGCACCAGTGAGCGGTTGGCATCGGCATGAAGTCTGATCTAGAAGATACACGCCCACGCCTGGCAAGGGTACCTGATCCCGAATTGATGCGCCTGCACCGGCGTGCGGTAGGCGCTTAGACGACGGGTACGATCCGAGTTTGCCGCCGGGAAAGGTTAAGACCCAGGGGCAAGAGTGGTGGCTGGTTTGCGCTCTGTCCCAGCCACCACACCCCCGAATCCAGTACAATTGCCAGCCGAACGCTGAGGGGCTTGACGCCAGCCTGTCTTACACAGCGTCGGGGCCATCCCGCGCTTGTATCCAGCACCTCGTTCCTCCGCGATACGCTAGACTGGAGGAAGCAGGCGAGAACATTTGTAACTGCTATTGTTCTGGGCAGTTTATGGAGGTGGTTACATGCTGCGTGAACTCGAAACTGTTAGCGGAGAGGGCAAGGTCTATTGCCACGGTGAATACATGTACCCGGTGCGCTACCGCATCACGGTGCTTCAACGGATGCACACGATCAAGACATACGGTAGCGCTCCCAGTCAGATACCGGGTCTGATGGATATCAAGGGGCGTATCGCCGCGGATAAGGCTGCTCTACTTCACATGGTCGAGCAGGCCGAACCGCCCTTCACTTTGCACCTTCAGGATGGTAGGCGTTTGGACTTTTTGGTGGTGAATTCTGAAGGCAGAATTCTTAACGCAAGCGACAGAGGATTGTACTCAGAGGGGTAACGATGGTTGGTCGGCTATTCTGACCGCTACTGCGGTGTCCAATGCCATAGGCACCAAAGTGCGTAGAGGCCGATACCCAAGGGCAACCCGGCATCTGTAGAGACCCTGAACCAGAACACAGGCGTGCCAATCAGAAACCAGTGTGATTTCTTAGCTTCGCTAATCAGCTTTTGCTTTTTGATCGTTTCCCGCCGACGAAGAGTCTGCTCAATCAGGGCCGGTGGTTTCGGCACCGTCGCGGCCATGGCAAGGCTGGACACGTTTGGTGCTCCCGCCTGCTGCTCGGCCATTAGCACCAACTCTTCGTGCTTGATGTCGGCCCGCCACTTTAGGAAATCGCTTGTTGCATAGAGCAGGAACATGACTAGGAAATAAAACGTGACGACGAGAAGCAGCGTAACCAGTCCCTCCCTTTGCGCCCCTGCCAGATCATGAATGCCCATCGGTGGGATCGAATCTGGGACAAGCCCGAGTCTAGTGATTGCGATCGCTCCCACACTTAAACCAAGTAGTGCCCGCCTTTCGCGGTATGTCCATTCCGTGAATGGATTGGCTGGTAGGCTAGCCATTTTCGTGCTCCCCATGAACAGTCTACGCCAGCAGGTGACGACCGTCACGTACTAGGTAAGAAGCGCCCTCTACAAGACCCATTACGTCGTCCCATTCTCGGCTCGTGGAAATAATCCACTGAGGAGATAGCGATGGGACGCAAGAAAAAACGAAAGGCGTGACCAAATTCGGCAAGCAGCTGGCCGCATTTCGGAAGCGCACGGGGCTTAGCCGGAAAGACCTCACCAGCAAGCTGGGGTTTCCGAATGCTACATCTACTTTCTGGAATCCGGCGCGTTGGGCGAGACGGGCGACGTGATGAAGGCGAGCGCCAAGGTGCAGGGCCGTTTCGCGGCGGTTTCTGAATCACTGGCAGCGCTGGGCAAGGCCACAGGCAAGCGCAAGGCCATGCGTAAGGGGGTGGCGAAATGAATGACCACCGCGTGCACGTGGATTGCTTGGCCGCCCTGGCTGGTGCGCTTGATCAATTGCAGCAGCAGGGCTACACCGACCCTAAGATTCATGCGGCGGGCAGCGGCCAGCTGGTGCCAGTTGAAATCCTGCCCCGCCTAGAGAAGATGGAGTGACCTGTCCGTCCGCGTCTGTCGCGGATTACGCTTGCAAACGAAGGATGCGCAGAGCCGCATCGAGGAGGACAGGTCATGGCGGAGTTTAGCAAGTACGTTGGGCT